>OGQF01000343.1_pt1 | contig 39753 bp, 25 predicted proteins | sample 1553141 | NCBI WGS metagenome assembly OGQF01 (sample SAMEA2580005, study PRJEB22360) | human gut metagenome | biome: human gut; feature: human-associated habitat; material: faeces | place: Denmark | collected 2008/2010
AACTATAACGGTCCTAAGGTAGCGAAATTCCTTGTCGGGTAAGTTCCGACCCGCATGAAAGGCGTAATGATTTGGGCACTGTCTCAACGAGGGGCCCGGTGAAATTGAAATACCTGTGAAGATGCAGGTTACCCGCGACTGGACAGAAAGACCCCATGGAGCTTCACTGCAGCTTGAGATTGAATCTCGGTGATGCATGCACAGGATAGGTGGGAGACTTTGAAGTATGGGCTTTGGCTTATACCGAGTCGATGTTGGGATACCACCCTTGTATTGCTGAGATTCTAACACGGAGGCTAACAACCTCGTGGACCATCTCAGGTAGGCGGTTTGACTGGGGCGGTCGCCTCCGAAAGAGTAACGGAGGCGCCCAAAGGTTCCCTCAGGTCGGACAGAAACCGACCGAAGAGTGCAAAGGCAGAAGGGAGCTTGACTGCGAGACAGACAAGTCGAGCAGAGACGAAAGTCGGGCTTAGTGATCCGGTGGTACTGTGTGGAAAGGCCATCGCTCAACGGATAAAAGCTACCCTGGGGATAACAGGCTAATCTCTCCCAAGAGTTCATATCGACGGGGAGGTTTGGCACCTCGATGTCGGCTCATCACATCCTGGAGCTGGAGTAGGTTCCAAGGGTTGGGCTGTTCGCCCATTAAAGTGGTACGCGAGCTGGGTTCAAAACGTCGTGAGACAGTTTGGTTCATATCCATCGCGGGCGCAAGAAGTTTGAGGGAGGCTGCTCCTAGTACGAGAGGACCGGAGTGGACGGATCAACGGTGTACCAGTTGTCACGCCAGTGGCACGGCTGGAAAGCCGCATCCGGAAAGGATAAACGCTGAAAGCATCTAAGCGTGAAGCCCGTCCCGAGATGAGACTTCTCATCAGCAATGAGTAAGACCCCTTAAAGACGATGAGGTTGATAGGCTGTGAGTGGAAGGCCCGTAAGGGTTGGAGCGACGCAGTACTAATAGGTCGAGGTCTTAACTTGAATTTCACAAGCGCGACAAGAATGGCGAGAGCCCTTCGGAAAGCTTTTCTTCTATATAGTTTTGAGAGAACAGACACTCTCAACGATTCAGTGGCGATAGCTGTGAGGATACACCCGTACCCATGCCGAACACGGTAGTTAAGCTCACAAACGCCGAAAGTACTTGGCTGGAAGCGGCCCGGGAGGATAGGAAGCTGCTGATTAAGAAAAAGCACATCCGTCAGGATGTGCTTTTTGCTTGCTTTCATTTGCTTCAGGGTTCAGGGCTCTCGTGGCGGCTTCGCCGCCTTTTTTAGAGGATGGTATTCTCGCATCGTAGCCTTCCCCTCTAGGGGAAGGTGCCCCGCAGGGGCGGATAGGGTGACTATGGTATGAAAGACAGATGGTAGTATAGGAGAAAGAGAGGCGCATTAGTGCTGCTTGCGAAAGCACCCGAGCGCCGCCTTTTTTATTGGGCGATGCCCGAAAGTGATATTCAAGTCACGGGTTACCAGTCATAACAACGATACGAATGGATCCACGTAGCGGTGTGAAAAACTATGTGAGACTACCTGTTTCCCTTAAACGTCATCCCGGCCGAAGTGGAGGGATCTTTCTTGCAGATCGGTAAACCGTGGGTGAGGGAAAGGCAAAAAAGGAAGCACCAAGGTGTTGTTTGAGTGAGGGCGCATGCGTGCATATGGCGGCAGTGCAATAAAGATCCCTCGGCTGCGCTCGGGATGACGGTGCTTGGGGAGCGGATAGGTTCACAAGGGTGGTGTGCCGTCTTTTTAGAGGATGGTATTCTCACATGGTAGCCTTCCCCTCTAGGGGAAGGTGCTCCGCAGGGGCGGATAGGGTGACTATGGTATAAAAGACAGCTGTGATAAAGTTTCCCGGTCACTCCTAGGATTGGTTCTCTTTGCTTTCATTTGGTTCAGGGTTAAAGAGTCTGCGAGACTGCTCTTACAAGCTTTTTCCTGTCACGTAGCAACAGGAAAAAGCTTGTAAGAGGGGATCGTGTGACAGACGGTGAAGGCAGTTTGTGTACTATTCTACGACGTTTGGGGATAGGGTTTCAGGATAGCGGAATAGTTCAAGTATAGCAAATTTAAAAAAAAGCCAAAATTTAAAGTTATATATAGACGAAATTCGGGGGGCGGTAGTATTAAATTAGATTGAAACGTTTTCCCATGGATTCAGCGTTTCTACTTTTTTAGAAAGAGTTTGTCTTAGGAGGAATTGGTATGATGAAAAGCAAGAAATTAGTTTCGGCAATTTTGGCTGCTGCATCGATTGCAGGGGGTGTGGTTGGCGCTCAGGCAACGACTATTGATGATTTGCCTGCAAAAGTTTAAGAGCAGCTGGACGCTCAAGACAACAAAAACAAAGCACAAGATGAATCCATCAAAGCAAACGGCGCAGCAATCGAAGCTAACAAAGATGCAATCAAAGCTAACGCTGATGCAATCAAAGCTAACAAAGCAGAAGCTGATGCAACAAATACATATTTTAACAGCCGTATCGAAAACAATACCGCTAACATCGATAAAAACAAAGTTGCTATCGAAAACGAAGCAAAAGCTCGTAAAGATGCAGACCAGAAGCTGCAGAACAACATCGATAAGGAAGCAGCAGCTCGCATTGCAGGCGATGATATGCTGAACAGCCGCATTGATCAGGTGGCATCGGATGTGAATAAGGGCATCGCCAAGGCATCCGCTCTGGCTGCACTTCACCCACTGGACTATGATCCGGACAATAAATTCGACATTGCTGCCGCAGGTGGTTTTTATAAAGGCGAGAATGCATTTGCTCTGGGTGCATTCTACCGTCCGAACAGAAATGTCATGCTGAGCATGGGAACGACCTTGACCGGCGGTGATAATGCTTACAATGTCGGTCTGACCTTCAAAATCGGTAAATCCGGTAAGCACACGGAAGCTGGTCTTACCACGGCTGACCTGTACGCAATGATCGGTGTTATGCAGGACATGATGGATCAGCAGCAGAAGAAAATCGAAGAACTGGAAGCAAAACAGGCTAAGTAATCATTTCCCTGGAGGCTTCGAAAAGGTTCAGATAAAATCTGGGCCTTTTCTTGTGCATAGGGAGGCTATCCGAAATATGATTCGTCTCTATATTATTTCCCATAGCACATATGCATATTTGGTATAGATATATAGAAATTTGACAATATAATCGGGGGGTAATCTATAGGCGGGGCTTTAAGCTTCTAAATAATAGTTGTTTTAGATTCTTCGTGGTGTGGCGAGCGTGTCTCGCAGAAAAGAGGAATGCAAATGAAAAGCAAAAAGATGTTAGCACAGATTGCCGCCTTTTCGCTGGTCTTCGGAATGACGGGTGTGGTTTCTTCATGGGCAGATAACACGGCGGCTGATGAGGTCAACAAGCCGGCTGATGAGGTCGTAGTTGACTACACGACGGTGAAGCAGTTCGATCCTCTTACGGGCAAGCCGGCAACAAAGAATACATTGGTGGATACAGCTGCGGATGGCAGCCTGTCCATTACTGGTAAAGATGTAAGAGGTATTCAGCTGATAAATGGAGCAAAATTAACGGCGAATAACGTTAATTTCAATGATAAAGGAACCGCGAATGAAGTGTGTGCAGAGAAGGGCAGTACGCTCATCGTAAATGGTGGTAGTATCACGGCGCCCATGAGGCATTTCAGCGCGGATAGCGGAAGCACGATCTCAACTGATGGGACCACGATTACTACTGGTGCTTTCGCAAATAATGCTGCCATCACGCTGAAGAACAGTACGACCTCGGGAACTTGGCTGTATGCGGGAAATGCATTTCCTGAAAATCTGAATGATAAAGATGATCCTGTAGAAGAAGGTCTGCCTGTCGGATCTATTACTATTGATGGCGGTACGGCCAGCGTGAAAAATGTATTGGTGCAGAACAAAGGGCAGTTCAAGGTTACTAATGGTGCCGTGTTGGATGTGACGAAGGATACGTCGGCAATAGATTCGGAAATTGAACAGTCTGCTACCGGTATTAAGAAGGGCGGAGAAATCGTCGTCAGAGCTTGGGGACCGAATACCGCGTGGGCAGAAAAAGTGAATAATGATACAATCACTAACCTGAAACAAGTATCGACTCTGACAGTGAACGGTGCGACGGTCAAGGCAAATAAGCTTACCGTAGAGGGGAAAGAAGATAAAAAATTAAACTATTCTGAGAGCGCTGCCTTTACGGCGAAGAATAACAGTACGGTGGTATTAGATTCTGCCGTACTAAATCGTGCGAAGTTTTATGCAGAAAACAGTCAGATTTCCATCGGTGATTTGCACGCAGACAATAATAGCCAGTTTCTTGCCAATAACGGAACAAAAGCTGAAATTCAGAAGAGGACAATGGATAATGGGAGTGTCTTGGGTGTAGGTTCCTATGGCAAAGTTGCTGACGTCACTGTTCATCAGTTGGACATGAAGGGTAACAGCACTATTAACATCGAGAACGGTCAACTGAATTCCGACCAGATCACCATGGACAAGTCGACCATCGACATCGCGGGCGTCGGCACGCTGATCGCGAACAAGATGACGCTGAATAATACCACGTTGTCCTTGAGCGGCATTCAGAATAATGAGGATACGCGGGCCCTCATCCAGCCACTGGATGTCACGCAGAATGGGGTGACTGTCGAGGTCAAGGATACGCTCGATATGAATGGCGGCACGCTTCAGGTCAATGCTGGCTCGAAGCTCATCACGAACCAGATGAAGCTCGCCAATGAAAGCAAAGTCAATGTCGTTGGACCGGGTTCATCCTATACCATCAACGGCAAAGAAAATGTCATGAGCGGAAATGCGAAGATTGCAGCCACCAATGGCGGCAGCGTCACGCTGGCAGAGGGCGCTGGCATCAAAACGGAAGCAGATGCCAACAACAAGGTGAAGACCATCATCACGGCGGATGCGGGCAGCACGGTCGACGTGACGAAGGGCAGCCTGTATATCGCGAATGCGAAGAGGGATGGCACGGTCTATGATGTTTCTACCGCTGTCAAGAGCGGGACGGAAAACAAAGGAAATGCTTTCGATAAAATTTATGGTAACAGCCGCCGCACGATAGCCATCAAAAAGGATGCAAACGGCAACTACACCTTCAAGTCAAATATCGATGAGATCGCGAAGAATTCCCCGATTTATAACATCCTGAATGAAGCGGATCAGAATGAAGGAAAACTGGCGGAATTCGCGGAATTCATGGACAAGGCATTGGGCGAAGGCACATTTGGCGAAGGCATGACGGAAGCACAGCAGAATGCACTGGCGAATAATGCGCTTGAACATGCAGCGGCGATTGCGGAAATGGCTGGCGTGACCCACGGCACATATGGATTTGCACAGGATTTCTCCGGCATGATCGCTAACCACAAGGGAGAAGGAAGCGGCATCTGGGCAAACTACCTCCGTCAGGATAAGAAGGTGGACGGTTTCCAGGTCGCTGGACGAAAGGCGAAGTATGATGTGAAGTACAATGGCTTCCTCATTGGCAGTGATCTGATTTCTGATGAAACCTCTCGCACGGGCATCGCTTTTGCGTATGCGGATGGCAGCCATACAGAGAAGGATGGCGTAACCGGAAAGAATGATACCAAGTACTATGGCGGTGATGTATACCATCACTTCACCGCTGGCGGTATCCAGTATAAAGCGGATATCGGTTTCATCAAGAGCGATAATGATCTGAAGCAGACCCAGCTGGAAACGACCATCAAGGGTTCTGTGGATGGCAATGCCTTCTTCGCCGGCATTCGTGCTGAGAAGGAGATTGCGCTTGGCGCGTCTTCCCTGACTCCGTATGCAGGACTTCGCTACTACCGCATCCATACCGGAGACTTCACAGACAGCCTTGGCATGAAGCATGAAACGGAAAATGCCAACCTCTGGAATCTGCCGGTCGGCGTGGAATTCCGTCATGAGGTCAAAAATGGCAACTGGAGCCTTACCCCGGTCGCAGAAATCGGGTACAATTTCGCGATGGGAGATAAGGACACGAAGGAAACCGTCAGCCTCGGTAATGCGGCGGATACCTTCTCCTTCGACATCGGTGAAAGTGCCTTCCTCGCTCGCCTCGGCGTAGAAGCAGAAAACAGCACATGGACTTTGGGCGGCGGCTATCGCTATCAGAAGGGCAGTGATACCCAGTCGAACCAGTGGTACATCCAGGCCGGCTATCGTTTCTAATTGTTTTTGAAATCCTGCTTTTGCTTGCCGGTATTTCATCCGCATTGAGGGCTTCGCGGCCTTTTTATTTGAGGAGGTAGGTCATTTGCTTTTTAGTTGCCAGTAGTTATGCCTACGATACGGGAGAGCAGTCTTTCCTGCAAGGCACGCAGGTATCAGCTGGCAACCACGCATAAAAGCGCGCCTTATGAGGGCGCGCTTTTATGCGTGGTTATTTTCCTGTATCACTGTCTGCACTTCCTGTCGATGTGCCGAAGGAGGAGTAGGTGACGCCATTAAAGGTGCAGGTGACTTCGCCTTTGCTTCCTACGGTATAAGCACCGGCGCCCGTGGGCGGTTCGGGGACTTTTTTCAGATAGCCGTTATCGCCTGCGAGAGTGGAGAGGTCGGTGGGGTAGGTGCCGCCTTTCTTGACGTGGTAGACTTCCATGGCGGTGCCGATGGTGGAAAGATCAGACTGGATCTTGGCGACCTTCGCTTCGTCGGTCATGCCGACGAGGTTCGGGATGGCAACGGCGGCAAGGATGCCGATGATCGCGACGACGATGATGAGCTCTAAAAGCATGAAGCCTTTTCTTTTCTTGATCGTTCTCTTTTCTTTTTCCATGGGACCTCCTTGTTGTGAAGTGACGGGGGAATCGTTTCATTCATTATGCGCTTTCCGTTTTTGATTTACCAATATGAAATGCGAATGCTTGCTCGGGGTATCGGTGAGCAAATTAGATGAGAGGGGCTTTTTCCGGAAACACTCCTCCGTGAAGATCAGCACCTCTCCTTGGCGAATCGTCATCGCTCACAGGCCGCTGGTCCCCTTGCATTTTTCAGAACACAATGCTAGAATAAGCCGGAACGAAGATCCTGAAAAAGTCAATAGAAAAAAATTGACGCATAAAAACTTTTATATGGCGTATGATAATTTCTATAAAAGAAAATAAACGATACGCGTTATAGAAGAAATCTTTATGCGGGACTTCGTGGGAAATGTTGCGGATATTGACTTTGTATGATATAATTTTTATTCGCAACGGTTCTTTTAGCAAGGTATATATAATAGGTGATGTAATGCTTCCGGAGGCAGGCAGGGACTCGATGATTGGTTCGATTTCCTGCTTCTTTTTTCCGGGAGGAAGAAAGCCATGTTGTTTTTATGAAAGGGTGAGGCAAGGAATGCCGAACAGCAAGATGTTCAAACCTGTCGTGGTAGGGAAGAAAAAGAGATACACCTATGCCAGATCGCAGGAAGTACTGAAGATGCCCCATTTGCTCGATCTGCAGACGAAGTCGTATGAATGGTTCTGCAAGGAAGGGCTGAAGGATGTTTTCGCAGATATTTCTCCTATCGAGGACAGCGCTAAGAAATGGGCGCTGCACTTTGGCGATTTCTATTTCGGCAAAGGCAAGTACAATATCGAACAGTGCAAGGCGAAGGATGTGAACTACTCCGCTCCACTGTACGTGAAGACGCGTCTGGAAAACAAGGAAACCGGCGAGCTGAAAGAGCACGATCTGTTCATGGGGGATTTCCCGGTCATGACGGACACGGGTACATTCATCATCAATGGTGCAGAGCGTGTCATCGTATCCCAGCTGGTTCGTTCCCCCGGCGTATACTATAAGCGCGAAAGAGATGCTTTTGACAAGGAGATCTATACCGCGCAGCTGATCCCGAATCGCGGCGCGTGGATCGAGCTGGAATCGGATCCGGCCGGCTCCGTCTCTGTCCGTATTGATCGCAACCGTAAGATGCCGGTCACTGTCCTCATCCGTGCGCTGGGCTACTCTTCCAATGAAGAGATCCTGGAGCTTTTCGATCATGACATCCATATCGAAAAGACGCTGGAAAAAGACAGCACCACGGACAAAAAGTCCGCTCTGATCGAGATCTATCACAAGCTCCGCCCAGGTGAACCGGCCACCGAAGATAGTGGTACGACACTGCTCCATAATTTCTTCTTTGATCCGCGCCGTTATGATCTCGCGAAGGTCGGCCGTTACAAACTGAATAAGAAGCTGGCTTGGAAGAACCGTCTTCTCGGTCACAAGACCGAAGGCCCGATCGTCAATATGGAAACGGGTGAAGTGGTCATCGAAGGCAACAGCACCATCGATGAAGAAGCCATCGCAAGAATCGAAGAAAGCGGTGTATTCTCTTCCTTCGATCAGGTTGAAGTGATGACCCAGAAGGATGATGGCACCCCGGTCAAGGTGATCTGCTCTTCCGGCAACCGCGAAGACAATTACCGCACGCTGGAGATCTGTGATATCATCGCCTGCATTGATTATCTTCTGAACATGATGCAGGGCTATGGCAAGAGTGATGACATCGACCATCTGGGCAACCGTCGCGTCCGCTGCGTCGGTGAGCTCCTGCAGAACCAGTTCCGTATCGGTCTCACCCGTATGGAAAGAGTGGTTCGCGAGAGAATGACCACCCAGGACCAGGATAAGATGAGCGTACAGGCGCTCGTCAATATCCGCCCAGTCGTAGCTGCTATCAAGGAGTTCTTCGGAAGCTCCCAGCTGTCTCAGTTTATGGACCAGACGAACCCGCTGGCAGAGCTCACGCATAAGCGTCGTCTTTCCGCTTTGGGACCCGGCGGTCTTTCCCGTGAACGTGCGGGGTTCGAAGTCCGCGACGTACATTACTCCCACTATGGACGTATGTGCCCGGTAGAAACCCCAGAAGGTCCGAATATCGGCTTGATCTCCTCTCTGTCGAACTATGGCGTCATCAATAAGTACGGCCTCATCGAGACACCGTACCGTCTGATCGATGAAAAGACACATACCGTCACCGACAAGTGCGAATATGTCACTGCTGACATCGAAGAAGACAAGATCATCGCGCAGGCGAGCGAACCGCTCGATGCAGAAGGTCATTTCGTTCATAAGAATGTAGCGAGCCGCCGCGGCCCGGACGTACTCGAAGCGGAACCGGACGAAGTCGTGCTGATGGACGTATCCCCGAAGCAGGTCGTCTCCATCGGTACCTCCCTCATTCCATTCCTCGAACACGATGATACGAACCGAGCTCTGATGGGTGCGAACATGCAGCGTCAGGCTGTACCGCTTCTGCGTCCGGAAGCACCGCTCGTTGGCACCGGCATGGAATGGGTCGCTGGTCAGGACTCCGGCGTCTGCATTCTCGCTAAACGTGCCGGCACTGTCGAAAGAGTTACCGGCCGCCAGATCATCGTCCGCGCTGACAATGGCGAGCTTGACACCTACGACATCATCAAATTCATGCGTTCCAACCAGTCTACCTGCATCAACCAGCACCCGATCGTATCCAAGGGTGACCGCGTGGAAGCAGGAGACACGCTGGCAGACGGCATGGCGACCGATGGCGGCGAACTCGCTCTCGGCCACAATGTACTCGTAGCTTTCGTATCCTGGGAAGGGTACAACCACGAAGACGCCGTTCTGATCTCCGAACGTCTCTGCAAGGATGACCTGTACACTTCCATCCATATCGAAGAATATGAATGCGATGCCCGCGATACCAAGCTGGGCGAGGAAGAGATCACCCGTCAGCTGTCTTCTGTTTCTGAAGACGCTGTGAAATACCTCGACGAAAACGGCATTATCATGGTCGGCGCTGACGTCCGTCCAGGCGATATCCTGGTCGGCAAGGTCACCCCGAAGGGCGAGACGGAGCTGACGCCGGAAGAACGACTGCTGCGTGCGATCTTCGGTGACAAAGAAAGAGAAGTCCGTGATACCTCCCTGCGTGTGCCGCACGGCGAATTTGGCAAAGTTGTCGATGTCAAGGTATTCACCCGTGAAAACGGTGATGAGCTGGCACCTGGCGTGAACAAGCTCGTCCGTGTCTACATTGCGCAGAAACGTAAGATCCGTGAAGGCGATAAGATGGCAGGCCGTCACGGCAACAAGTGCGTATGCTCCCGCATCATGCCTATCGAAGATATGCCGTTCACCCCGGATGGCCGTCCGGTCGATCTGGTACTGAACCCACTGGGCGTACCGTCCCGAATGAACATCGGCCAGATCCTGGAAATCCATCTTTCCTGGGCCTGCCACATGCTCGGCGAAGAAATCCATGCGGCAATGGCAGCCGGTGTCGGCTCTCCGAAGTATGAAGAAATGAAGCAGCGCCTCATCGACTGCGGCTATGATTTCGAAAAATACGGCATGCCGGAACCGACCGAGTCCGGTATCCATATCGCGACCCCGGTCTTCGACGGCTGCCGAGATGAAGACCTTGCAGCGACCCTGAAGGCAGCAGGACTCCCGGCCGGTGCGAAGACGGACCTCTATGATGGCCGTACCGGTGAAAAACTGGACAATCAGGTCACCATCGGCTGGAAATACATGCTGAAGCTCCATCATCTCGTCGATGATAAGATCCATGCCCGTTCCACCGGCCCATACTCCCTCGTTACCCAGCAGCCGCTGGGCGGCAAGGCACAGTTCGGCGGCCAGCGTTTCGGTGAAATGGAAGTCTGGGCTCTGGAAGCCTACGGCGCGGCTTACACGCTGCAGGAAATCCTGACTGTGAAGTCCGATGATGTCATCGGTCGTGTCAAAGCCTATGAAAAGATCGTCAAGGGCGAAAACATCCCGAGTCCGGGCGTACCGGAATCCTTCAAGGTCCTCATGAAGGAACTCCAGTCCATCGGCCTCGACGTTCGTATCCTGAATGAAAATGGCGATGAAGTCGTCCTGAAAGAGCTCGATGAAAGCGATCTGGAACAGGGCTACGGCGGCGGACAGCCATGGCATAAGGATGAACTGAAAGAAGCCATGGAAGGTGATGATGCCGTTTCCGATTCCAGAAACGACATGGAAAGCCACATGAATGGCGCTATTGAAAACGCCGGCGATGATGTCGCATCCTTCAATGATACACTCGAAGCAGAAGCCAATGCACAGGCTCCCGTAGAAGCCGGCTTTGGTGAAACTGATCTTGATACAGAACTTGGCTTTACGAATGACAGCCAGGATGACTGATTCCGGAAAGGAGCGCTAATCAATTGTTAGATGTAAATGAATTTGATTCCATGAAAATCGGTATCGCTTCTCCGGAAAAGATCCTTGAATGGTCTCACGGGGAAGTGACGAAGCCGGAAACCATCAATTACAGAACCCTGAAGGCAGAAACCGACGGCCTCTTCTGTGAAAAGATTTTCGGACCGACCAAAGACTGGGAATGCAAATGCGGCAAGTACAAAAAGATGCGTTACAGAGGCACCGTCTGCGACAAGTGCGGCGTCGAAGTCACCTCTTCCAAAGTCCGCCGTGAACGCATGGGCCATATTTCTCTGGCTTGCCCGGTTTCCCATATCTGGTACTTCAAGGGTACGCCGTCCCGTATCGGCCTCATCCTTGAAATCTCTCCTCGCCAGCTCGAAAGAGTCCTCTACTTCGCTGCTTATATCGTCCTCGATCCGGGTGATACGAACCTGTCCAAGTGCCAGGTCCTGAATGAACAGGAATATCAGGATGCCGTAGCTGCTTATGGCAAGAAAGCATTCAAAGCACAGATGGGCGCAGAAGCGATCCAGTACCTGCTGAAAGAGCTCGATCTGCCAAAGCTGGAAAAAGCACTGCAGAAAGAAATCGAAGAAGGCAGCGGCCAGCGCAAGGTTAGATGCATCCGCCGTCTCGAAGAAGTCGAAGCCTTCCTGCATTCCGGTAACAAGCCGGAATGGATGATCCTCTCTGTCCTGCCGGTCATCCCTCCGGATCTGCGCCCGATGGTCCAGCTCGATGGCGGCCGTTTCGCCACCTCCGACCTGAATGACCTTTATCGCCGCGTCATCAATAGAAACAACCGTCTGAAGAGACTTCTGGAACTCGGGGCTCCGGAAATCATCATCAGAAACGAAAAACGTATGCTGCAGGAAGCTGTCGATGCCCTGATCGATAACGGCCGTCGCGGACGTGCCGTCTCCGGCCCGGGCAACCGCCCGCTGAAATCCCTCTCCGACATGCTGAAGGGCAAGCAGGGACGTTTCCGTCAGAACCTTCTCGGCAAACGTGTCGACTACTCCGGCCGTTCTGTTATCGTCGTCGGCCCGGAACTCAAAATGTACCAGTGCGGCCTGCCGAAGGAAATGGCGATCGAACTCTTCAAACCGTTCATCATGCATGAACTCATCAAGAGAGGCGTCGCAAGCAACCTCAAAGCGGCACGCAAGAAGGTCGATAAGCTCGCTCCGGAAGTCTGGGAAGTCCTTGGCGATGTCATCAAAGAACACCCGGTCCTCCTGAACCGCGCACCGACACTGCACAGACTCGGTATCCAGGCTTTCGAACCGATCCTCTGGGAAGGCCGCGCGATCAAGCTGCATCCGCTTGTATGCCCAGGCTACAACGCTGACTTCGATGGTGATCAGATGGCCTGCCATCTGCCGCTGTCCGTCGAAGCGCAGGCTGAAGCACGCACCCTGATGCTCTCCATCAACAACATCCTGTCCACGAAGGACGGCAAGCCAGTCGCTATTCCTTCGCAGGATATGATCCTCGGCTCCTACTACCTCACCATCGTACAGACAGCCAACGATACGAAGGTCGATTTCACCGATGAAGAAAAGAAAGAAAATCCGAAGGCGAAATTCGATGTCATGAAGCAGTGGAAGAAAGCCGAAGACGAGATGGACACCTCCGAGCTTCGCGCTTACACCGGCTATGACGAAGTCATGCTGGCGTACAACCTGCATCAGATCAAGATCCATGACTTTATCAAAGTCTTCATCCCGAAGGAAGACCGTCCGGACGGATTCAATGAAACTGATGACGATCTCGTCATTACCACCCCGGGCCGCCTGATTTTCAACTATGCGATCCCGAGAGAGCTGCGTTTCTTCTACAAGCGTCATGAAAAGCGCGTAGATGAAAACGGCAAGACCTACACCGTCGAAAACAACGGCCTCGGCATCACCATCGGCAAGAAGCAGATGGGCAAGCTCGTCAATGACTGCTTCAAGAAACTCGGATTCAAGGCGACCGGCGATCTGCTCGACTCCGTGAAAGCACTCGGCTTCCACTACGCTCTCGTTTCCGGCATCTCCATCGGCATCTACGATGTCGCTGTACCACCGGAAAAAGATAAGATCCTGGAAGACGGCGATGAAAAAGTCGAACAGATCAAACGCTTCTTCCGCCGCGGCCTCATGACCGACGATGAAAGATACAGAAGAGTCGTCGAAGTATGGAGCAAGAAGACCGACGAAGTCGGTGCTGCAATGAAGAGCTCCATGGTGAAGTTCAACCCGCTGACCATGATGGCTCAGTCCGGCGCCCGTGGTAACGATAACCAGATCCGTCAGCTCGCCGGTATGCGCGGGCTGATCGCCGATACCTCCGGTAAGACCGTCGAACTCCCGGTAAAGGCAAACTTCCGTGAAGGCCTGACCGTCCTCGACTACTTCACCTCTTCCCACGGTGCTCGTAAGGGTCTCGCCGATACCGCACTCCGTACCGCAGACTCCGGTTACCTCACCCGCCGACTGGTCGACGTTTCTCAGGATGTCATCGTCCGCGAAGAAGACTGCGATGTACAGGTCCTGAATTTCGACAGAGAACAGAGCCTCATCGCCTCCCAGCCGGAAGTCAAGAAGACCATCATGGGTCTCAAGCAGACACTCCTCGGCGCAGTTCTTGATGAAGATGTCCTCGACCGTAGAAATGGAGATATTCTTCTCGTCAAGGGCAAGACCCTCGATGCGGACGATGTGACCCTGCTGAACCGTCACCTCGTAGAACATATTTCCGTCATCATCCCAACCGCTGACGGCATCGAAGCCGCAGAACCCAAAACCTTCGACCTCGGCACACAGGATGCTGTCGCTGAATACAACCGCGCGATGCGCCATCATCTGACTGTTCACTTCGCAGGCAAGAAACTCGAAGAAGATGCCTATGACCGCCAAGGCAATGTCCTCTTCCCGTCAGGCACCGTCATCGACAGCGATGTCGCAGAGAAGATCCTCGCTTCCGATATCCCAGTGCTCAAAGTCCGTATGGATGAAGCCGAAGGCGTCGAAGTCTCCCTCATCGAAGAAAAAGGCCAGCCGATCGAGTCTTTGGCTGACCGTATCGCAGGTCGCTGCCCGCTCGAAGATGTCGTGAACCCGACCACCGGCGAAGTCATCGCGAAGAAGAACGAAGAAATTTCCGATGCACAGGCAGAAGAAATCCAGAAATACTACGACAAGCTGAAGGTTCGTTCCATCCTCACCTGCCATTCCGCTCACGGCGTCTGCGCGAAGTGCTATGGCAGAAATCTGGCGACCGGCCGTCACGTAGAAATCGGCGAAGCAGTCGGCATCATCGCTGCACAGTCCATCGGTGAACCAGGTACCCAGCTGACCATGCGTACCTTCCATACCGGCGGCGTCGCTTCTGCAGAAGATATCACACAGGGTCTTCCACGAGTCGAAGAATTGTTCGAAGCCCGCAAGCCAAAGGGCAATGCGATCATTTCCCGTATCGATGGTACAGTTTCCATCACCAGTGCGGAAGATAACCCGAATGTCAAGATCATTACCATCACCAGCGATAATCCGGAAATCGCCCCGGAAAGCGAAAAGATCCCGGTAGCGAAGAAGATCTCCGTCACAAACGGCGAATTCATCAAAGCCGGCACCCGTCTCTTCGAAGGTAACGTCAACCCGCACGATATCCTTGATGTCCTCGGCGTACAGGCGACCCAGAACTACATCGTCAAGGAAGTCCAGAAGGTTTACCGCAGCCAGGGCGTAGAAATCAACGATAAACACATCGAGATCATCGTCCATCAGATGCTGCGTAAGATCAAGATCACCGAACCGGGCGGCTCCGGCTGGCTCCCAGGCGAGACTGTCGACATCGTCGCATTCCGTGCGATGAACCAGCGTCTCGATGATGAAGGCAAAGAAAGAGCCGTCGGCGAAAACCTGCTCCTCGGTACCACCAAGGCAGCTCTTGCGACCGACTCCTTCCTCTCCGCCGCTTCCTTCCAGGAAACGACCCGTGTCCTCACCGAAGCAGCGATCAAAGGCAAGGAAGATCCGCTCCTCGGCCTCAAGGAAAATGTTATCATCGGCAAACTCATCCCGGCTGGTACAGGCATGTCCCGTTACCGCAAGCTGAATGTCATCCATAAGGGTGAATCATTCGAAACCGGATCCGATGCGGAATAATTGATGCATCAGGCATAGCCGAAGCAGTCCTCACATCGTGGGGACTGCTTTTTGCATGGAGGGTATTCTGCACGATCCGGCGTATTTACTGGGAGCAGCTGCTTGCCGCAGGTTACCGTGCTTTCCCCTTGCGAATTTCTTCGAGATTCTCTACAATAGATATGATAGTGACTGGTGACTAGGAGACGTTAGACTTTTGTATCTTTTTTCAAGGAGACGCCATGATAAAAAAACTGTTTCCACTCGCGCTTTCCGCGGCGCTTGTCTTTGGCGGCTTCCTGCTGTCTTCCGCGGAGGATCTTGTGATCGACGGGCTCGGCCGTCTGCCATTTCCCAAGGACGTGACGGTCACGGATGGCGGCGGGTCAGCGCTCTCGCGGTTCATGATCGAAGGGACACACCGGAAAAATTATGGGAAATCGGCGCGTGCTGCGATGTGGTCGATCCTGACGGTACCGCCCGGCATGCAGCTGTATCCGGAGAAGGCTCCGTATCCCTATGACTCGATGCACATGTACCAGATCCGTAAGACAGATGTGCGCGGGACATACAGCGCGGGCATCTATGTCATCTCGGGGACGGAGAAGGATTTCTTCCATGAGGGGCATCTGAAGGCGGCACGCTTCTGGGAGACGGCCTTCCGTGAAGATGCTGAGCGTCCGACCTCGCTCTTCGGTATGCCGAAGATCCAGACATCGGAGTTTCAGGCACTGGTGGATCATGTGCTCTCTGAGAAAAAAGGTCCCTCTATGCAGGTGAAGATTTTGAAATTCGTCCCATGGCGTGCTTTCAAAAATGAAGACGGTACCTATCGCTGGGGACAGGAGGCGAAGGTCATCCTGACGAATGAAAAGGGCTTGTCATTCCCCCTCTGGATTTCTGCGAATCTTTTGAAGGCAGGGGATAAGTACTATCTGATCGAGGTGAATGGCAGTCATGCGGCGGCCGATCAGCTGTCGAATCTTTTGCTGTATGGATTCTATCGGATGAAGAGATGAGAAAGCAGCGAAGCATGCGATGATTTCAAAATGCGCTGTGCTTCCGAGCTATGATGCGCTCTCCATCCCGATAGGACATCGTAAATCTTTTTCACCGCTGCATTTACTTTTGAAAGGGGATTTTCCATGAAATGGAAATGTTTGCTTCTCGCGCTCGCGCTGGCTAGTGGGATTTCCGCGGGAGGAGAAGCGTATGATATGAATGCCGTCGCAGCGGCTTCGCTTCCCAAAGGCTTCACCTACCGGGAGGCAGCGGGGACGGAGACGCTCCATTTTATGGAGAAAGATATTCCCTATCAGATGGGACAGCTGCAGTATACATTGGAGAAGCAGCAGAGCTTCTCATCCGGCTACATCATCCGCGCGCTGCTCCCTGTCGAGATGGCGGAAGCGCTGAAGCCGTATTTCAAAATGAATCGTGATGAACATGTCTGGCGTCGGCTTACGCAGATGAACCGCGCGCTCTTAAATCCGGCGTCTCCGCTTCGGAAGAGGATCGAAGAGACGGTACTCAGTCTGGCGCGCAATGCCATCGGGCCCGTCGCTGATTCTTCGATCAAGGTGGAGCTTTCTTCGCTGGAGCCTTTCCGCCGTCTGGATGTCGATGAAGCCTATGTCTATACCGCAGGCGGGCTGATCACATACAATGCGGATGGGATGAAGCTGCCCATGTACTGCCGCTCCTATTTCTTCCCCGGAAGTGAAGGGCTCGATGTCCTGATGCTCTTCACCCCCGATGAAGGCAAAGCGCCGCTCCTCTATGCCATTGATGATTTGGCGAATGCCGCCGCGAAGGAAGAGCTCAATGGGGCGGCGGGATATAAAGACCTCGGCGTGGTGCTGGGGAAGAATCAATAAGAAAAGGGGCTGCTGGTGACTAGGGATTAGTAGCTAGGGATTAGGAAGCTCGAGTGACTAGTGACTAGTGACTTGAATACTACTTTCAGGCATTGCCTCATACATCATTGCGGCGAAGCCGCTACCCGAAGTTTGAAAGCAGGGATTAGTGGCTAGGGATTAGGAGTCTCAAGTGACTAGTGACTGGCATGCCAGCTTAGGGTACCACCATTTCTCATTTCTAATTTCTCATTCCATCGAGGCTTTCAAACGTAAGCAAGTGCCAGCACGTCCCACGGCTGCCCTAACCCCTGAACCCTTAAACCATAAACCTTCAATTACGTATTTCCATACAACCAAGTATTTCCATACAACCAACCCATTTACAGGAGGATCTATGAACGTATTTGCTGCGCTCGGTGTGAATGAGACGCTGACGAAACTTTTGAAGACACAGGGGATCAAGACCCCGACGCCCATCCAGATGTCCGCGATCCCAAACGCTTTCAAAGGCCGTGATCTGATCGGCCGTTCGCAGACTGGGACAGGAAAGACGCTGGCCTATCTGCTGCCGGTCATTCAGCGCGTAGAAACAGACAAAGCCATGACACAGGTACTTATCATGACACCGACCCGCGAGCTTGCCAAGCAGGTCTTCGACGTGATGCGTCCCTTTGCCATCGAGTGCGGTGTGGATGGGGCAGATATCATCGGCGGACGCACGATCGAGAACCAGCTGCAGAAGCTGAAGCGTGATCCGCATGTCATTATCGGGACACCGGGGCGTCTCTTGGATCACATCCGCAGAAAGAGCCTCGACCTTTCGAATGTGAAGACGGTCATCCTGGATGAAGCGGATCAGATGCTGGCGAATGGGTTCCGCGAAGATATCGAAGCGTTGATCGACGAGACGCCGAAGAAGCGTCAGCTCCTGCTCTTCTCTGCGACGATGCCTGACGATGCGAAGCGCCTCGCCAGAAAGTATATGCGCCACCCAGCTTTCATCGATGTCGCAGAAAAAGCGACAGCTTCGACGGTCGAGCAGCGCATCTATGAGACGACTCTCCCGCGCAAGTTCAAGCTCCTCGTCCGTCATCTGACGGAGATGAATCCGTACATGGCCGTCGTTTTCACGAATACCCGTGAGGAAGCGCATGAGCTCGCCGGCAAGCTGCAGGAGGAGACGGACTTCATCGTGGATGAGATCCATGGGGATATGAGCCAGAGCCAGAGAAATCAGGTCATCCGCGAATTTGAGAAAGCACGCATTCAGGTGCTCGTTGCCTCCGATATCGCGGCACGCGGGCTTGACGTCGAAGGCATTACGCATGTCTTCAACTACGGGATTCCAAGAAATCTGGAATACTATATCCACCGCATCGGGCGCACCGGCCGCGCCGGCACGAAAGGGATCGCCATCACTTATGCGACGCCGGAGGATGGATTCCTTCTCCGGAAGCTGGAAAAATCCATTGAAGAGACTATCACCCGCTATGATGAGAAGGGGAATGTCCGCCGCGTGAAGGCAGGCAAGCCGAAGAAGAAGGTCGTGACGCCCGGCATGTACAAGCCGACCAAGAAGAAAGAGCATAAAGCACTCGGACACAAGGGGCGGAACATGAGACAGAAACGGAAGAAAGAAAAGAAATAAGGGAAACGGACAGCTGAGGCTGTCCGTTTTTGGGTGGGGATGGGTTCAAAAGGTTCCGTATTTCCTTAACATACAACGTTTTTCTCCGTTCAGGATGACGAAATGCGCCGCACCACCCCCGCTGAACCTGTTCCTCCTCTTTCGCAAACAATCAAGGGGGCGGCACGCCCCACGGGCATACCCTCCCCCCTGACACTATCCTTCAATTGTGATACAATAGTCCCCATCGAGGTGATACATATGATCAAAGATAAAAAATTCATTCATCAGCTGCTGTGGCTCTTAGCGGGGATCCTTCCCTGGGGATTCGGGGGATTTCTGGTGCACACCGCACAGTCCATGGCAGTGGGGACGCTTGCTTACTGGGGGATGGGGCTTCTGGTGCCATTTCTTTTTTTCCTCTTCCAGCGGAAAGGCTATGGCAGTGAGTGGGGAGCGCTGCGCGCGGCAGTCCATTTGCCGCTCTGGATCTCCTTCATCATCCTGCAGATGGTCATTTTCTGGAGCTATCTGCCGATGGCAGACAAGGCCTTCAAGGAAAGTCCGATCCCGATCTCGATCGCTTTCTTTGCCCTTCTGACGCTCTTTACCGTTGCGGTGATCGTGCTGGACTACGTGCTTCCTGCTCTCTATGAGAAACTGGCGGAGAAAGGCGGACGCTGGAAGGTCTGGCTGGGCGCGGCTTATTTCAGCGGGCTTATTCCCGGTTTTGCTATTCTCTCCTTTCTGGGGCTCTACTATGCGAATGGTATGCGCCTTGATCCTTTCACGGCGAGCTTCTTCCTGCTGGAGGTTTTCAGCTTTGTCTTCTACGGGAAAATCATCCTCGGCATGATGACATTCGGGATCTATCTCTTTCTGGCGCTTTCCGGGACGAAGGGGCGACGCATCACGGTGTGTGCTTTCAGCGGGATCTTCTGGCTGATGCTCCTCTATATCCCGATGGTGATCTCTCTCCATCTTCCGCAGGCAAGCTGGCAGGCCTATATGGATCCGTCCTACCTTCCCATGATCCCCTTCGTTTCAGACCTTTGGCTGACAGGGATCGCGATCTGGGGTGGGGAAAAGGTGACAGAGTGGATTTTTAAAGAATGATGATTTTCTGCAACAGGAAATTATGCACAAAAAAGGCATGGATCACATCCGATCCATGCCTTTTTTGTGAGTCTATTTACCGCAGGGAGCAGCCTACGTGCTGCACGACACAGGCTGCGATGTGGTTCGCCTCACGGCAGGCTTCTCGGAGGGACTTTCCGTTTGCGAGGGCGGCGATAAAGCCTGCGGTGTGCGAGTCGCCGGCACCGATGGTATCGATGACCTTGACTGGTACGGTGGGGATGATCACTTCTCCCTCTGTCGTATGGAGAAGTGTCCCAGCCTGTCCCATCGTGATGATGACAGGCTGGCCGGTTCGGTGATGAAGATTTTCCGCTGCTTTGCGGACGTTTTCCGATTGTCCCATAGCTTTTGCTTCGGACTGATTCATTTTCAGGATTGTGCCCATCTGCAGCAGTTTCTCTTCGAACTGTTTGCCTAAGAGCCTCGGGCCTGGGTCGAGGATGAGTTTTGCATCGGCTTTCTTGCCGCACAGGAAGCGCAGGAGGACCTCTCCGCTGGAGTTGCCGTCCTGGAAGCCATAGCCAGAAGCATAGAGGTAGTCATAGTCGGCGGCATGGAGGCGTTCCAGCCATGCGTCATGCCATTTCGTCTCGATGCCATCGATGGAAATAAAGGTGCGTTCGCCGTCTTTTTCGACCAGCGAGAGGCAGTAGCCATTGTCTTCGCGGTCATCTTCGATCAGGACTTCATGGCCGCCTTCGTGGAGAGCTTCGCGGATGTGGTCGGCATACATACCCTGTCCCACGGGGACACAGAGATCGTGCGGGATCTGGAGGCCGTCCAGAATCTTTGAGACATTGAATGCGCAGCCGCCGACGATCATACCTTTTTGAAGGCCGGGGATGTCTTCTCCAGCGAGGGGCAGACGGTCGATCGTGACGATGATATCGATGACGGCGGAACCTAAGATCAAAATGCGTTTGAGAGATTTTTCTTCCATGGGAATCCCGTCTTTCTTTATTCCGGGCTCTTCTGCCTATGGCAGAGAGTCAAAATAAAATAGAGGCCGCCGCTCACGACCAGGGTCAGGAGGACGTTCAGGCTGTTGTCGGCAAAGATGCCTGTTGCGAATGGACCTGTGAAGAAGGTTTTTGAGAAGAGCATGCCAACAGCGAAGCCGATGATCCAGCTGATGACGCCGTTGTAATTGATTTCATTGGCGGAGGGATCGGTCAGGAGCGTTTGTCTATAACCATGTTTCCAGCGGAGTATCAGGTAGTCGACGAGAAAGATAGAGGACCAGGCAGCGAGCAACTTGCCGATGATGCCAAGGATGCCTTCCAGCGCGGCCTGAAAATCCTGTGCCACGAAGAGTATGAGGGCAGGGATGATGGTGACGATGATCGCCTGGAATACGAAAATCAGGGCCTCATTCCAGATGAGATGAGCGGCTTGGAGGACGAGTTTTGAGGATTTGAGGCCGAGGAAGCACTGCGGTGTCAGGCCGCCGATTGCTGTGATGTAATAGATTATGGCTAGATTTGTTGGGAGAGCGCCTTTAATGACTTCAATCGGGTTCGCAGACTGTGCGAGATACGCGCTCTGCGTGGAGAGCAGGATGCCGACACTCAGCATGAGGATCAGCGGGACAGCGCCGCCCAGTGTAACGGCCCAGGCGACTTTACTGCGTGAATTCTGTGGATTCTGGTGGCAGCTGTAGTCGGCCGCATAGCTTGTCCAGCTGATGCCTGTGCCGGCTGCGACGAAGGCCAGTGCGGGCAGAAAATTGCCCAGCCAGTCTCCACTTGGCATGGCCATCAGCATGGACCAGTCTGTTTGCGGGACGATGATCATGAGGATGACGAGTGTCAAGAAACCAAAAAGATAGGTCGAGATTGTCTGCATGCGGATCAACACTTTGTGGCTGAAAAGAACGGAGACCAAGACAAGGGTGACAAAGATCACAAGCGCGATCGCCATGTCGATCGGTGTATTCGCAAAGCCCAAGGTCACAAAGAGCGCGAGGACGGTCAGTGTTCCGCTGCAGACATTGATGGAGAGCCAGCCGGCGTGGGAGAGCAGCGCAGCGATCGCAGGAATCAGATTTCCTTTAAAGCCGAAGGCGGCGCGGGACAGGATGAAGGTATTGGTACCTGTGTCATGTCCGGCAAGGCTCATGAGACCGACGAGGGCGAAGGAGAAGGATCCAAGCATTGTCGCAATGATCGCCTGGAAAAAGCTCAAATGAAAGCCCATGATGATAGCACCGTATACGAGGCCGAGAATGCCGATATTGGCAGCACAGTAGAGAAAGAAGAGGCTGCTTGGCTTGTCCGTGCGTTCTTTCTTCGTCAGAAATACTGTTTCTTTAGAATCCATAGAATCCTCCTGTGAAATGATGGGAATTGGTGAGAATCGGCTTAGCCTAGATGGCCTCGATGACAGAGCAAGGTCTTTGCATAGGCATGGAAATCGACGGGATTGCTTGCATTGAGCACGTCGATGCGCTCCTGTGGGATGCCGGAAGCACCGGCTTTGGCGCCGCAGATCGCAACAGCCATTGCACCGATCGTATCCGTATCGCCGCCAAGATTTGCGCAGCTGAGGCTGCAGGTCTCGGGATCGCGGAAATAGTAGGCCATACCAAGGGCAGCGGGTACCGCTTCACTCGCAAGGGTTGTCGTACCGATGGTCTCATAGAGGTCGAGAGAGAAGGCTTCTGCCTCTCCGGCATGGCGATGGGCGAGTTCTATCGCAATCTGCAGGCGCGCTTTTGGTGATGCGCTGTAGGTTTCTTCGCCATATGCAGCTGTCAGGTCGAAAGCTCTTGACGCGATTTGCATGATTTCTTCCCAGGATCGATCTTCTATGGCCGCACTGACGGCGGCAGCCACCATGCCGGCACTGCCGAGCGCGACATCTGTCTTATGGGTGGCTTCACTGACGCCCCGGACGAATTTTGCAAGTTTCGGCAGATCATCTGTGGAAAACAGGCAACCCACCGGCGCTATGCGCATCGCGGCGCCATTGGTGATGGCTTTCACTGTGTGCGGTTCTGGGTCTTCTCCCGCTTGGATCGCGTGGAGCGCCGCCTTTGAGCTGGGTCCCAGGATGTTCTTCGAAAAGGCGTCGGTATCGAGCGCCCAATGGATGAGATTCTTCGCGATGATCCCTTTGTCCGGTACGAAATCATTTTCGGCAAGAGAATCTAAGATGACCAGCGCCTGTGCTGTATCATCCGTGAACTGCCCTTTCGTCATGTCGATGGCGGCGGGATTCTCTTCCGGACTGTCTTCGAATGTCGTGATCCGCCCGAAGATTTCCTGAATGCGTCTCCTGCTCAAAAGCTCTGTCGGCATACCCATCGCATCGCCCAGCGCCATGCCGTAGAGCGTGCCCAAGATATGATCTATGATCATCTGTATTCCTCCTCAAAAACTGACATATCATATAAATGTAAAATCTAGTATATCATCGCTTGTCTATCATCACAAATCGGGATCGGAGATGGGATTCTCGCTGTACATGAGATGCGGCATCTTTTGCAATTTCTAATCGCGCTACATTGCCCGCATATGGTAAAATATACTTGTATTGTTGACTTTTTTCATTTCCGACTGGAGCCTGTGCCTTTGCGCCGGCGAGTAACGAGGAAGGAGTGTTGAACTTGTCTGATATCAGACGTTTGTATGTACGAAAGAAGGCTGGTTTCCGTCAGGGCGAAGAGAGCCTGACGACTGAGCTGAAAGAGGTGCTGGGAGACCGCATCGAAGGCTGTGGGATCTATCATCGCTACGATGTCGACGGACTTTCCGGAGAAGACTATGAGAAAGCGGTCTCGACCGTATTCTCTGAACCTCCGGTCGACAGTGTAGAGACAGAACTGCCAAAGGGTGATCTCGTCATCGGCGTCGAATTCCTGCCGGGGCAGTATGACCAGAGAGCGGACTCGGCAGAGCAGTGTCTGGCCATCGTCACCGGAAAAGATGGTGCGCGCGTGCGTTGTGCGCTGGTCTACACCTTTGACGGACACTTCGCAGAAGGTGACCGCGAGAAGATCCTGAAATTCCTTGTGAATCCGGTGGAGTCCCGCGAAGCCAGTCTCGCTCCTGCAGAAACACTGGATCTTCCCATCGAAGACCCGAAGGCAGTACCCGTTGTGAAAGGCGTCTGCGCGCTGGATGATGCAGGGATCGATGCTCTGATTTCTGACATGGGTCTTGCCATGAGTCACGACGATTTGGCGATGATCCGTGACTATTTCCGTGATGAAGAGAAGAGAGATCCGACTGTGACGGAAATCCGTGTGCTCGATACCTACTGGTCCGACCACTGCCGTCACACCACTTTCTCCACGAAGCTCTCTTCTGTCGAAGTCGAAGACGGCACTTTTACCGCCCCGATTTCCAAAGCGCTCAAAGACTACGAAGAGACGCGTATCCATATCTATGGCAAGGACACGAAGCGCCCTGTGACGCTGATGGATATGGCAACAGCGGCTGTCAAGGCTCTCCGCAAGGAAGGGAAGCTGGAAAATCTGGATCAGTCGGAAGAGATCAATGCCTGCACCATCAAGGTGAAGATCGATACGATCGACGGCGAGGAAGACTGGCTGCTCCTTTTCAAGAATGAAACGCACAACCATCCGACCGAGATCGAGCCATTCGGCGGAGCGGCGACCTGCCTCGGCGGATGCATCCGTGATCCTCTCTCCGGCCGTTCCTATGTGTATCAGGCGATGCGTGTGACGGGCGCCGCAGACCCGCGCATGCCGCTTTCTGAAACGCTTGCAGGCAAGCTCCCGCAGAGAAAGATCGTCGTCGAAGCGGCCAAGGGCTACTCCTCCTACGGCAATCAGATCGGCCTTGCCACCGGCGAGGTCAAGGAATATTATCATCCGGGCTTCATGGCAAAGCGCATGGAAATCGGCGCCGTCGTCGCAGCAGCTCCGGAAGACCATGTCATCCGCCTCTCGCCGACCCCCGGAGATGTCGTCATCCTGGTCGGCGGCCGCACGGGCCGTGACGGCATGGGCGGTGCGACCGGCTCTTCGAAAGAGCTGAATACCGAGTCCATCGAGACTTGCGGCGCAGAAGTCCAGAAGGGGAATCCGATCACGGAAAGAAAGATCCAGTGCCTCTTCCGTCGCGGGGAAGTCACCCGCCTCATCAAGCGCTGCAATGACTTCGGCGCGGGCGGTGTCTCTGTCGCTGTCGGTGAACTGACAGACGGACTTGACATCAATCTTGACAAAGTACCGAAGAAATACGAAGGCCTTGATGGGACCGAGCTGGCGATTTCCGAATCGCAGGAACGTATGGCGGTCGTCGTCAGAAAAGAAGACGCAGATCAGTTCATCCGCTATGCCGCTGAAGAAAACCTTGAAGCTACCATCGTGGCCGATGTGACCGATACCCGCCGCCTCGTCATGAAGTGGAGAGGGGACACCATTGTCGACATTTCGAGAGATTTCCTCGACACGAATGGCGCGCAGCAGGTGAAGGAAGCCTACATCGCAAAGCCGGATGAAGCTGGCTATTTCCATAAAGAAGAGATCCATGACATCCAGAAGACCTGGCTTTCCGCCATGGCAGATCTCAATAACTGCTCGGAGCAGGGGCTCTCCGAACGCTTCGACTCCACCATCGGCGCCGGTACCGTACTCATGCCATTCGGCGGCAAGTACCAGAAGACCCCGACCGACGGCATGGTAGCGAAATTCCCGGTCCGCAAAGGCGAGACTGACAGCGCCAGCTTCATGGCACATGGCTTCGATCCCTATCTGGCATCCTGGAGCCCGTTCCATGGCGCAGCCTATGCCGTACTCCTCTCCGTGGCCCGCCTCGTAGCGATGGGGGCTGACTGGAGAAAAGCCTACCTGACACTGCAGGAATACTTCGAAAAGCTCACCGACAAGACCAGCTGGGGCAAACCGGCGGCCGCACTCCTCGGTGCTTTCCATATGCAGGAAAACCTCGGCCTTGGCGCGATCGGCGGCAAGGACTCCATGAGCGGTACTTTCAATGACATCCACGTCCCGCCGACACTCGTTTCCTTCGCAATCGCTCCGGGGAAAGCCTCCGAAGCTGTCAGCCAAGAACTCAAGAAGGAAGGCGATGTCCTCGTCCTCTTCGGCCAGCCGAAGGACGAAGCCGGCATGCCGCTCCTTGATGTATTCAAAGCGCATGCGGATTTCCTCTATCAGGAAGTGAAGGCCGGACACATCGCAGCGATGAAAGCGGTCGAACACGGCGGCGTCGCAGTGACCGCAGCCAAGATGGCTTTCGGCAATAAGCTCGGCTGTACCTTTGGCGAAAATCTGCCGCTTTTCAAATACTTCAGCAATTTCTATGGCGCGATCCTTGTAGAAACGACGCCAGAACTGGCACAGGAATTTGCCAAACAGCCGCACACGAAGATCCTCGGCACCGTCGGCGGGGACAGCATGAAGCTCTACGGGGAAGAAATCGCCGTCGAAGAGCTCCTACGCTCCTATGAAGGTACGCTTGATCCGATCTTCCCGCGCCGCGCAGCAGATATCCAGAAAGAAGCTCCTGTTCTGCCGGAAACGAAAGCTATTCCGCAGTTCTATGTCCATACGAATCTTCAGCGCCCGCGCGTCTTCATCCCGACCATGCCGGGCAACAACTGTGAAGTCGACTGCGCGAGAGCCTTTGAACGCGCCGGTGCGCTCAGCGATATCTTCATCTTCAGAAATCGCGATGCAGCCGAACTCAAGGACTCCGTCGATGAAATGGCAGAGCGCATCCGCCATGCGCAGATTGTCATGTTCCCGGGCGGCTTCTCCGCTGGTGATGAACCGGACGGCAGCGGCAAATTTATCGCCGCTGTATTCCGGAATCAGAAGCTCATGGAGGCCATGGACCAGCTCCTTCATGTGAGAGACGGTCTTGCCATGGGCATCTGCAACGGCTTCCAAGCTCTGATCAAGCTCGGCCTCGTGCCGTATGGCGAATTCAAGCCGCTCACCGATGACGCACCGACGCTCACCTTCAATACGCTCGGCCGTCATATCTCCCGCTTCGTCACGACCAAGGTCGTATCGACCAAGTCTCCGTGGCTTGCCCTCTGCCAGCCCGGTGATCTCCACTCCATTGCCATCAGCCACGGCGAAGGACGCTTCATCGCTTCCGATGAACAGATCCGGGCACTCGCGGCCAATGGCCAGATCGCGACACAGTACGTGGGGCCAGATGGCGAGCCGACCTACGACAGCCGCTACAATCCGAACGGCTCCTCCTGGTCGGTCGAAGGCATCACCAGTCCTGACGGACGCGTTCTCGGTAAGATGGGTCATACCGAACGCCGCGGCCAGAATGTCGCAAAGAACATCGTCGGTGATACCTACCAGCCACTCTTCGAAGCCGGTGTGAAGTACTTCAAGGGCTAATGGTCCATGCATAGAAAAAACGCTCTCGTGAATGCGGGAGCGTTTTTGATTAGGGTTCAAGGTTCAGGGCTAACCCCGAACCCTGAACCCTGAACCTTAAAAATTTTCATCCTAAAAACTATTTGACACACACGTAAAAAAACTATATAATACTCCTTGTGAGATTTGTCCGGAAACCACTAGCCCCGGAGGAAGGATGACATCTTGCGGTTCTGTTTTTTATTCAGAAGGAGTCATTACTAATGAAAACAACATTCATGGCCAATGCGGGCAACATCACTCGCAAATGGTATATCGTTGATGCTGCAGGACTGACTGTTGGCCGTCTGGCTGCCAGCGTTGCCAAAGTTCTGACCGGCAAGAATAAACCTACCTACACACCGCATGTTGACACTGGTGACAACGTCATCATCATCAACGCAGATAAAGTCGTTTTCTCCGGCAAAAAAGAACTGAAGAAAGTTTACTTCCACTACACCGGATATATCGGCGGCGACAGATACCAGAAGGCTGGCGACGCTCTTCGTGAAAAACCGGTATGGGTCGTAGAACATGCTATCCGCGGCATGCTTCCGAAGAACAAGCTCGGTGCTCAGATGTACCGCAAGCTCCACGTATACGCAGGCGCTGAACATCCGCATGCAGCACAGCAGCCTGAAGAACTGAAATTTGATATCCGTTAACCAGAAGGGAAGGAAATAAGAAATGGCAGAAGCTACATACTACGGCACTGGCCGCAGAAAAACATCCGTTGCCAGAGTCCGTCTGGTACCGGGACAGGGTAACATCACAATCAATGGCCGTGATCTGAAGGATTACTTCGATCTCGCAACCCTCGAACTGATCATTAAACAGCCGCTCGAACTGACCGGCACCACCACCGCATATGACGTCATCGCTAACGTAAAAGGCGGCGGACGTACAGGCCAGGCTGGCGCTATCCGTCATGGCATCAGCCGTGCTCTCCTCGATGTCGATGGAGACTACAGAAAAGTTCTGAAAGTCGCAGGTCTCCTGACCCGTGATCCAAGAATGAAAGAACGTAAGAAATACGGCCTCAAGAAAGCAAGAAAAGCAAGCCAGTTCTCCAAACGTTAATCATTGGACGAATGTCGAAAACGCTCATGGATTTCCATGGGCGTTTTTTGATGCATGAGAAGCAGAAACGAAGGGGACGAGCAGCATATGATAAAAGCGTATCATCCTGCCTTCCCTGCGGCTCCTCTTCTCTTTTATAAGCGGTTTCCCGTCCAAGATCCACCAACCAAGTGCATTTCCCTACTATTTCCTTCCTCTATGAAGTATAATAAGGGAGACCGATTCACCAAGGAGGATTTATGACTGCAAACGATATTCATGACGCGATAGAGACATTCGCTCGCTACGGTGTGCCGCGGGAGCGGATTTTTAATGAAGTCATGCGTGCGCGCTATCTGGACTATGTACTTTTCCTGAATCCGGAGAATGTCCAGTACGGGATCTCCATCGATGACCTGTATGAGAATATGAAACGCACGGCAGACAAGCTGGGCATGTATGAGGGCGATGCAGATACCTATGCGCGCGTTTATACACTTGCGCTCCGCGTGGAGCCGCTGGTCTTTGCGCCGGAAATGCCGACAGCACCTGCCAAAGTGCATGCGCTGCTCGCGGAAGCGGTAAAAAAGGCAGAGGCCGCGGGAAATACGGTGCTTTTCACCGGCGCAGAAGAATATCTGCCCTACCTTGCCGGAATTTTCCAAGATCTCGGGGGAAAACGTATCGCCGTTGCAGTGAAGGATGCCATCTGGAAGGAGCGTCTTCACTATGTCTTCCCACGCGGCCGCGCAATGCTGGAGAGCGAACTCGCGGAAGATACCGAGCACTACGATTACATTTTTGATTTTGAAACAGACGGCATCGCAGCGGCCGCTGATTTGAGACATCGCCTCGCCGAGAAAGGCGTGATGGACGTTATCATTCCTTCAGCGCTGCTGACGAAAGAGGGGGATGCTGCGCTTTCTGCCAGAAGAAGCTTGGCGGCCGAGAAGAAACTGACAGCTTTCTATGATACAGAAATCGGCGGGAACGAGTACGCTTACCTGCGCTTTGCCGGAGAAACAGCTAAGACCGTGTCTTTCGGTCTGTCGGATTTTGCAGACGGCGCCTTCCGCGGCGTAGACCAGCTCTCGCTTCCGTCGGAAACCTTCATTGAAGCCGATGACTGGAACTATGATCTTTACGCTTTCAATGGTTCGCCGAGCGTTCAGATGCTCCTTTCTCAAAATATCGTTTCGCCTGATTTCACGCTGGGAGACGTCTTCTACGATGTACCGATGGAAGAAATTGAAACCGACCTGCCGCGGATTTCTCGCGAAACGGTGACGGACTCGGGCGTGCGGATGGATCTCGCGGCCTATGTACATGGGGAAACGCCGGCGGTCCTGCGCGTCCTTGCAGCGGGCGACCTAGTTCTCACCACGGTAGAAGGGCATCTTCGCACCGCCGTCGTAAAAGAGCCCTGCGCTGCATCTGACGAAGGCATCTTGGCCTTCCGCCCGGTGGAGGGCTATACCGGCGAATACGTGAAACTCTACTTCGATGGGAAACTGGGCGAACTCTTTCTCGCCACAATGAAAGCAGGGGAACACTGGTATCTCACGACGTCCCGCCTCCTCCGTCTGCCCATTCCGCAGGCAGGAAAGGAAACCATCGAAGCGCTCACCAGACTTTGCGATGACCGCACCAAAGCCCTCGCAGCTGCGGAAGCCGCATGGAGAGAAGCCAAAGAAGAGGGCGTCAGAAGGATGGTCGGGAAGTAGGTTTAATGGGTTCAACAGGTTCAGCTTGATAGGGGGGGGATAGCCCCTTCCTTTGGAAAGGGCAGGCGAGCGCAGCGAGCCGGGGGTGGTCGAAGGAAACGGAATTAACGTATTCCACTAGCCAACCTCCGCCCCTGCGGGGCACCTCCTTCCAGAGGAAGGAGGGAAATGCGAAATAGTTAGCAGTTACTTCTACGCACTGAACCCGCCAACCTGAAGTTTGAAAGCAGGGATCAGGGACTGAGGATTAGGGATTAGGAGTGACTAGTGACTGGCGGCTTACATACCACTTTCGGGCATCGCCATATTATACTCTGCGGCGCTTTATAATTTTTATGCGCCGTACCACCATTTCTCATTTCTCATTCAAGCGAAGCTTTCACCCGCAATCAAAGGGCGCCTCGCCCCGGTGACTAACCCCGAACCCCGAACCCTGAACCTTGAACCCTGAACCCTATCTACTAAGAGGAGATTCAAAATGATGGAAACCAAACAAATCGTACTGGCTACGCACAATCAAGGAAAGATCAGAGAATTTCAGAAAGCCTTCAAAGAAATCGGATGGGACGCCGTGCCGATCGCTGATATCGCGGAGGTAGAAGACCCGGAAGAGACGGGGAGGACCTTCGAAGAAAATGCGCTGCAGAAGGCCCGCTGCTATGCGAAGGCGGTGAACCTTCCCGTGCTCTCCGATGACTCGGGTATCATTGCCTGCGCGCTCGGAGACAAACCGGGGGTGTACTCGGCGCGCTATGCCGGACACCATGGCGATGATGAAGCCAATAACCAGAAGCTCATCCGGGACCTTGCCCCTTACAAGGGAGATGACCGCAAGGGCTACTATGCCTGCGTCGTCGCCCTTGTCTGGCCGGATGGCCGATCCCTTACGGGGAAAGGTACATGCGATGGGATCATCCGCGATTTCTATCAGGGGGAAGGCGGCTTCGGCTATGATCCGCTCTTCTATCTGCCGGAATTTGGGAAAACCATGGCAGAGCTTTCGATGGAAGAAAAGAACCGGATCAGCCATAGAGGAAGAGCTCTTAGGGACTTACTGTCGAAACTAGGGAAATAGGATTCAGGGTTAGCCCGTGGGGGCGGCTCCTTCCACTGGTTATGAATGAAAGCTCGGCTCTCTAGTTAGGAGTTAGGAGTTAGGAGTGAGGAGTGGTGGTGCGGCGCATAAAAATCAGAAGCGCCGCGGAGTATAAATAGGGTGATGCCCGAAGAGGGCATTTCAGTCACTAGTCACGCCTAATCCCTAGACACTCATCCCTGCTTTCAACCGGAACCATTGACTCCTATTTCCCAAAACTCATACATAATGTATCTACCTATACATAAATAGTATACTCGATTTTAAGCGGTTTCATTCAATAAGGCTCTATGTTATAATGGAAAAGGTTCCAATCTATAGAGGAAAAGAACGGGGGTGGCAGTTTACTTCATGAAACGAGGTAAGCTCAAACTGCTGGGTTTCAACAATTTGACAAAGACACTCAGCTTCAATATGTACGACATCTGCTATGCCAGTACAAAAACAGAAAGAAAAAAATACATCGCTTACATTGACGAGGTCTACAGCGCCGAGCGCCTGACCCAGATCCTCGTGAAGGTCGCTGAGATGATCGGAGCCCATGTGCTGAACATCGCTTCGCAGGACTATGACCCGCAGGGCGCGTCCGTCACGATGCTGATCGCAGAGGAAGAAGTCGAGAAGCAGGACGTGGTGTGTCATCTCGATAAGAGCCATATCACTGTCCACACCTATCCGGAAATGCATCCGCAGGACGGGATCTGCACCTTCCGCGCGGACCTCGATGTATCGACCTGTGGGAAGATTTCGCCTCTGAATGCGCTGAATTTTCTGCTCCAGTCCTTCGATGCGGATATCGTCATCACCGACTACCGCGTGCGCGGCTTCACCCGCGACGTGCAGGGCAAGAAGATCTTCATCGACCATCGCATCAATTCCATTCAGAACTACATGGCGCCGAAGCTGCGCTATAAGTACGATATGGTGGACGTCAATGTATATCAGGAAAATATTTTTCACACGAAGATGCTGATCCATGATTTCAATCTGGATAACTACCTCTTCGATATGAAAGAGGCAGAGCTGGATCGCAAGGAAGGGAAACGCATCCGCCGCCTGCTGAAGCAGGAAATGTATGAGATCTTCAATGGCAGAAATCTTCCTGCCATCAAAGATTAAATATAAAGCGGCTCCATTCGAAGTCGCCGACGCATAAAGTATCAGTCTTTTTTAGGAGGAAACAATGGATACTGCAAAACTCAAAGAAGAAGCACTCGCACTCAGAAGAGAAAAACATCAGATGATCAAGACCGGCTTGAATGCTGCTGTCGAAAGCAATCACGACCTCGCGATCGTATACACCCCGGGTGTATCCGCTCCGTGCCTCGCGATCAAAGACGATGAAGACCTGTCCCTGGAACTGACCTGGAGAGGCAATGTCGTAGCCGTCATTTCTGATGGCACCCGTGTTCTCGGCATGGGTGATATCGGCGCAGCTGCTGCTATGCCGGTCATGGAAGGCAAATCCGCACTGTATAAGAGATTCGGACAGATCGATGCGATCCCGATCACTCTGGACACCAAGGATCCGCAGGAATTCATCCACACCGTCAAACTGCTGGAAAAGAACTTCGCCGGCATCAACCTCGAAGATATCTCTTCCCCGAAATGCTATGACATCGAAGACGAACTGAAAAAGATCATGAACATCCCGGTCTTCCACGATGATCAGCACGGCACTGCGATTGCTGCTCTGGCAGCACTCCTCGGTGCTCTCGAAGTCGTCGGCAAAAAGATCGAAGATGTGAAAGTCGTCATGAATGGCGCTGGTGCTGCCGGTACCGCGATCGCTCGTCTGCTCCTCGAAGACGGCGTAAAACCGGAAAACATGACCATCCTGAACTCCAAAGGCATCCTCTTTGACAATGGCAAGAGAGACCGCGTACAGCAGGAACTCATCGCCAAAGTCAATCCGGAAAACAAACAGGGCACCTTTGCTGATGCTGTCAAAGGCGCTGATGTCCTCATCGGCTGCTCCGCACCGGGCGTATTCAACGTAGAAGCCATCAAGACCATGAACGACAAGAGCATCGTCTTCGGCATGGCAAACCCGGTACCGGAGATCATGTACGAAGAAGCCAAAGAAAAAGGCGTTTACATCTATGGTTCCGGCAGAAGCGATATGCCGAACCAGGTCAACAACTCCTCCGTATTCCCAGGCCTCTTCCGCGGCGCTCTCGATGTACGTGCCCGTCAGATCAATGAGGAAATGAAACTCGCTGCTGCTCATGCTCTCGCAGACCTCGCTATCCATAGCGGCAAACTCGACCCGGATCATGTCGTCGTCGACGTATTCGATCCGAAGGTTCCGTTTGCTGTAGCGAAAGCCGTTGCCAAAGCAGCCATCGCTTCCGGCGTAGCAAGAGCCACCGAACTCCCGGAAAAATACAGAGACTAATCGCGCGTAGCGCATCAAAAAAGCAGGAAATGAGACATTCTCATTTCCTGCTTTTTGTTTTGGATGATTAGTGACTGGTGACTGGTAGCTAGGGATTAGGAGCCTCAAGTGACTGGTGACTAGTGACTGGTGACTTGAATATTGCCTTCGGGCATCACCATTTCTCATTTCTCATTCAAGTGAGGCTTTCCATCGTAATCAAGGGGCGGCACGCCCTTGGGCTAACCCTGAACCCTGCCCCCGAACCATTTTACTTCAGCCCCAATTCATCCTTATGGGCGGTCATGCCATCGATGCAAGCCTGCATGACCTCGCCCGCTTCCATGCCGAGCATAGCAAAGCCCTGCTTGATCACATCACGGTTGCAGCCAGCCGCAAATTTCTTGTCCTTGAATTTCTTCTTGAGCCCTTTGAGCTCCATGCCGCTGATGCCTTCCGGGCGCATGAGTGCATACGCCATGACGACGCCCGTCAGCTCATCGACTGTGAAAAGGCTTTTCTCAATATCAGTCGTTGGTTCGACCTCATCGCTGCAGAGACCCCAGCCGTGGGAGATGATGGTCTTGATGTCTTCTTCGTCTACGCCTTCCGGTTCCAAAAATTCGCGGACATGATGGCAGTGTTCATTCGGGAAGGCTTCGTAGTCGACGTCGTGCAGGTAGCCGATGGCTTCCCAGTGATCTTTATCACCGCCGAAGACGCTCGCCATCGCGCCCATGGCAGCGCTGACAGCCGCCGCGTGGGTGAAGAGATGGTCTTCCGTGGTGTGTTTCTGGAGGATTTCTTTGGCTTTCGCAAGGGTAAGTGTGGACATAGTAGGATCTCCTTTTTAATCAGGGACTAGTGACTTGTGACTGGTAGCTGGGGATGAGGCAGGAAGCCCGAGACACGCCCTCCTTCCTCTGGAGGGAGGTGCCCCGAAGGGGCGGAGGTTGGCCGAGCAAAAACATTTTTAAAATATATCTCGATGGTAGAACATATGGAATGAATTGTCAATGAGAAAGGGAGAAATTGTGATACAATGAGAGAAAGAAGGGTTCAGGGTTAGCCCTTGGGGCGGCTCTACCCTTGATTAAGTTTGAAAGCATCGATTGAATGAGAAATGGTGGTGCGGCGAATAAAAGTATGGAAGCGCTGCGAAGTATAAATAGTGGCGATGCCCGAAAGTGGTACTTCAGTCACCAGTCCCTAGTTACCAGTCCCTAGTCACTTTGATTCTATTCCACGAAAGGAGCCATCATCATGACCGACATCGAGAAACTGAGAGCTATGATCGCATCCCATCACCGCATCGTCTTTTTCGGCGGAGCAGGGGTCTCCACGGAGTCGAACATCCCTGATTTTCGCGGAGCGAATGGCCTTTACCGGCAGAAAACGGGCCTCCCATGGACGCCGGAGGAAATGCTTTCGCACCATTTCTATGAGGAGCATCCCATGGAATTTTTCACCATGTATAAGCAGTTCGCAGAAGCCATGCTAAAGGCCTCTCCGAACCGCGCGCATTTTGCGCTGGCAAAGCTCGAGCAAGAGGGCAGGCTCTCTGCCGTCGTCACGCAGAACATCGATGGTCTTCATCAGCGCGCGGGGAGCCGGAATGTCATCGAGGTCCACGGCACCATCCTGACGAATACCTGTGAGAAATGCTTTGCGACATATGATGCAAAGACCCTCCTTACTCTGGCATCGCCCGTGCCGCACTGTCCCAGTTGCGGCGGCGTGATCAAGCCGGACGTCGTGCTCTATGAAGAAGCGCTCGATGCGAATGATATTGACGAGGCAATCGATGAGATTTCCCAGGCTGATATGCTCATCATCGGCGGGACGAGCCTCGTCGTTTATCCAGCGGCAGGCTTCGTCACCTATTTCCGCGGAGATGCTCTCGTCGTCATCAATCAGGACGCGACAGCGCAGGACGCCCGCGCCGACCTCGTCTTCCATGAGAGCGTGGGGAAGGTACTGGGAATGGCCGTGGAGGGAGATTAGGCGTTTCGCGTGACTGGTGACTTGAATACCACTTTCGGGCATCGCCCCATATATACTTGCGGCAAAGGCTCCACCACAAGTTTGAAAGCAGGGATGGGTAGCTAGGGATTAGGGATTAGGAGTAGCTAGTGATTAGGATTCTCCGGCATAGTCATCCCGAGCGCAGCCGAGGGATCTCTACCGCCCTGCGGGAATCAGCGTGTATGCGCCGAAGGGAAACGATGTCTTGGTGTTGTCTCACATGCAACAATGAGCTTCTGCCTTAGAGATTTCTCGCTTGCGCTCGAAATGACGACGACGCGAAGCGCCATCAAAACTCTGAGGTGCTTCATTATTTTTTGCGCCGCACCACAATTTCTCATTTCTCATTCCTAATTCGAGCAAAGATTTCACTTACAATCAAGGGGCAGTACTACCCCTGAACCCTGAACCCTCAACCTCATTAAGTGTATACTCCAATGCATAGACTTTCTTTTATTTGTTTCAAATGATATAATACAGGTATACGCGAGAAATGATGAAGCATTTTTCGTACACTCTATTTCCTTATAGAAAGGACAAAAAACATGGAATATCGTATCGAACATGACACCTTAGGCGAAGTAAAAGTTCCGGCGGATCATATGTGGGGCGCGCAGACCCAGCGCTCTTCTGAAAACTTCAAGATCGGAGCGCGCATGCCGGAAGAGATCATTCATGCGTTTGCCGTGCTGAAGAAATGCACCGCCCTTGCAAACCTCGCAGAAGGCAAGCTTTCGGAAGAAAAAGCGAAAGTCATTGCAGAGTCCTGCGACGAGATCCTCGCTGGAAAGTGGAATGGTGAATTTCCGCTCGTCGTGTATCAGACAGGCTCCGGCACGCAGAGCAACATGAACATGAATGAAGTCGTCGCGCACATCGCGAATGCGAAGCTCGAAGCTGCCGGCAGTGAGACCCGCATCCACCCGAATGACGATGTCAACATGTCCCAGTCTTCGAACGATACCTTCCCGACCGCCATGCACGTCGCGGCCGTTTCCGTCCTGCACCGCTGCCTCTACCAGCCGCTCGCGGAACTGATCGCGACCTTCCACAAGAAGAGCGAAGAATACATGCACGTCGTCAAGATCGGCCGCACCCATGTACAGGACGCCGTACCGCTCACTTTCGGACAGGAAGTCTCCGGATGGACGACCATGCTCGAAAAATGCCAGCATATGATCGAAGCATCGGAAAAATATCTTCTCGGGCTTGCCATCGGCGGCACTGCTGTCGGTACCGGCCTCAATGCGCCAAAAGACTTCGGCACCAGAGTATCGGCTGAGATCGCCAAAGAAACAGGCCTTCCTTTCGTATCGGAGGAAAATAAATTCTATGCACTGACCGGACGCGATGACTTCGTTTTCGCGCATGGCGCTCTCGAAGCTCTTGCAATGGACTGCATGAAGATCGCTGACGACCTTCGCCTCCTTGCCGGCGGGCCAAGAGCCGGTCTCGGTGAACTCACCATCCCGGCGAACGAACCGGGTTCTTCCATCATGCCGGGCAAAGTGAACCCGACCCAGTGCGAAGCCCTGACCATGGTCGCCTGCCGCGTTCATGGCAATCAGGCTGTCGTCTCCATGGCCTCCTCGCAGGGCCGCTTCGAGCTGAACGTCTATGCCCCGGTCCTGGCACAGGCCTTCATCGAATCCGTCAAGCTCCTGGGTGAAGCCATCCACTCCTTTAATATCCACTGCGCTGTCGGCATTGAAGTGAACCATGACCGCATGGAAGAGCTGGTGGAGAAATCCCTGATGCTCGTGACCGCACTCGCGCCGCACATCGGTTATGAGAAGTCCGCAAAGATTTCGAAGAAAGCCTTCGCAGACGGCAGCTCCCTGAAGGAAGCCGCTCTGGCTTTGGGCTATGTGACCGAAGAAGAATATGACCAGTGGGTTGTCGCAAAAGATATGTGTAATGTGGATCGGTAATTTTTTATCAATGAAAAGCCGGGCGAAAGCCCGGCTTTTTTGCATGTTATCACGCTAGATCAAAGAGCACAATATATATATAAATATTTGACAAATGTTAGAGGGTGGTAAAATCAAATTAAATTAATAATCATAAGGAGGCGTTTTATGGCTACTCAAAATTTTTCTTGCCCTCAGTGTGGTTCGGAAAACATTCAAAGATTTTCGGTCGCTTTTCGCGGAGGTGCGTCTACGATTGATACCAAGACCGCGGGTACCGGTGTTGGGTTAAGCGGAGGGCATTTAGGTATTGGCGTAGGTGGTGCACATACAACCGGCGTGCAGATGACACAGCTGGCTAAGGAGGTAGCACCTCCTGTAAAAAAGAAATACCTTTTCCCCATTATCGCATCCATTATTGTATCTTTTTTGCTTAGGGTGTTTACAGAGTCTATTATTGGTGCTACAGTAAGTGGACTCCTTGGTTTCATTGGGTTTGCGGCTTGTCTTTATTTTCTTGCATATCAAAAAACGTATCTTTGGAATAAGAATGTTTGGCCGGAATTATATAATCAATGGGAACATTCGTGGGTTTGTCTTAAATGTGGACATAAATTCATCATGTAAGTAAATAATTAAATAAAAAACGTGGCGAACTTCGGGCTTGCCACGTTTTTGTTTATTATTTATGATTACCTCTAAATGCAAGAAATTCTTTTGACACATCCTGTATAATAGAGATAGAAACCAGCTGGGGGAGCCCTAAGGGGCTGAGAGGCGCGAAGCGCTGACCCTTTGAACTTGAATCGGATCATACCGGCGTAAGGAAGCGGGCTCTATTTTGACAGAGTATCCGCCGGAGGCGGATTTTTTTTATTGGAGGTTGACTATGACGCAGCTTGAAGCAGCAAGAGAAGGCATCATCACGAAGGAAATGGAAACAGCCGCACGTGAAGAGGGCGTGAGCGCAGAATTCATCCGCTCCGGCATCGCGGAGGGGACGATCGTCCTTCCGGCGAATATTTACCATACATCGCTCCATCCGTATGCGATCGGCAAGGGGCTTCGGACGAAGATGAATGTGAATCTGGGGATTTCCTCTGATGTATGCAACTATGATACGGAGCAGGCGAAAGCGAAGCTCGCCTGGGAGATGGGGGCGGAGGCTATCATGGATCTGTCCTGCTATGGGGAGACGGCGCCGTTCCGTGAATGGCTGGTGAAGAACAGTCCGGCGTCCATCGGTACGGTGCCGATGTATGATGTGAAGGGCGTCCTTCACAAGGGGCTGAAGGATATGACGGCAGATGATCTCTTCTCGGTCGTGGAGCGTCACGCGAAGGATGGCGTGGATTTCATGACGATCCATGCGGGGCTGAACCGTGAGACGGCGAAGCACATCATGAGAAATAAGCGCATCACAAATCTGGTCTCGCGCGGCGGCTCGGTGCTCTTTGCGTGGATGTACATGCACGGGAAGGAGAACCCTTTCTACGAACAGTTTGACCGTCTGCTGCTGCTTTTGAAGAAATATGATGTCACGCTGTCTTTGGGCGATGGATGCCGCAGCGGCTGTGGGCATGACTCGACAGATGCCGTGCAGATCTCGGAGCTGATCAATCTGGGTGAGCTGGTCGTTCGCGCGCGCAAGGCGGGGGTACAGGTCATGGTGGAAGGTCCGGGGCATATGCCGATCTCGGATATCCGCATGAATGTGGAGATCGCGAAGAAGCTCACTCACCAGGCGCCGCTCTATGTTTTGGGACCGATCGTCACCGATGTGGCACCGGGATATGATCACATCACGGCGGCGATCGGGGGGACGCTGTCGGCAGCATGCGGGGCGGATTTCCTCTGCTACGTCACTCCGGCGGAGCATCTGCGTCTGCCGGATCTCGATGACGTTCATGAAGGTATCGTGGCATCGAAGATCGCCTGCCACGCCGCGGACCTCGCCAAAGGGGTGAAGGGCGCAGAAAAATGGGATGAAGAAATGAGCTGGGCACGCCGCAAGGTGGACTTCCATCGCATGATCCCGCTCGCTATTGACCCGGGCAAGGCGCGTCGCTATAGAGAGAGCAGCATCCCGGAAGATGAACAGACTTGTACGATGTGCGGCTCTATGTGTCCGATGAAGACGCTCGATGAAATTTTGAATAATCGCAATGCGGAGGAAGATCCGTTTAAGGACTAAGACACAGGCGATGTGAAATAACGATCATCTCATTTTCGCGTTCCATCTGCCGCGGGGGAC
>OGQF01000365.1_pt1 | contig 38640 bp, 30 predicted proteins | sample 1553141 | NCBI WGS metagenome assembly OGQF01 (sample SAMEA2580005, study PRJEB22360) | human gut metagenome | biome: human gut; feature: human-associated habitat; material: faeces | place: Denmark | collected 2008/2010
AAAGAAACTGTTATCGAACGTTTAGCTGTAAAAAACTTCGATGCACGTGAATCTGTAGAAAAAATCATTGAGCTTGATAATTTGCGTAAATCTCTCCAACAGGAAGCAGAAAGCAAACAGGCACAAATGAATATCATTGCCAAACAGATTGGTCAACTGATGCAATCGGGACAAAAAGAAGCTGCAGAAAAAGCACGTCAGGAAACTTCTGACCTGAAGACATCTATAGCTGAATTGAACAACCGCCGCAATGATGTAGGTACTGAACTGACCGACATCCTGCTACGTTTACCAAATATGCCTCACCCATCTGTTGCAAGAGGAAAATCGGATGCAGACAATGAAATTGTAAAGATTGTTGAAAACATACCGCAGAAACATGAAAACGACCTACCACACTGGGATTTGGCAAAGAAGTATGACCTGATAGATTTCGAAACCGGCGTAAAAATCACAGGAGCAGGTTTCCCATTATATAAAGGCTTAGGAGCCCGTCTGCAACGAGCATTGATTTATTTCTTCCTGGAAGAAAACATCAAAGCCGGCTATCAGGAAGTACAACCTCCATTGATGGTAAATGCCGACTCAGGATACGGCACAGGACAATTACCGGATAAAGATGGCCAGATGTACTATGCAAATGAAGATAATCTCTATTTGATTCCGACAGCAGAAGTACCTGTCACCAACATTTATCGTGACATGATTGTAGAAGGTGAAAAACTACCCATCAAAAACACTGCATATTCCGCTTGTTTCCGTCGTGAAGCCGGTTCTTATGGCAAAGATGTACGTGGACTGAATCGTCTACACCAATTCGACAAAGTGGAAATTGTCCAGATTACCCGCCCGGAATGGTCTTACGAAGCACTGGACGGTATGGTAAAGCATGTGGAAAGCCTACTTGTCAAATTAGGATTACCTTATCGCATTGTACGTCTCTGTGGTGGTGATATCAGTTTCACTTCAGCTTTGACTTACGACTTTGAAGTATATTCAAAAGCTCAAGAAAAATGGCTGGAAGTCAGTTCAGTATCCAATTTTGAGGAATTTCAAGCCAATCGCCTGAAACTCCGTTTCAAAGATAAAGGAGACAAAAAAACAACTACTTGCCATACTCTTAACGGCAGCTCTTTAGCTTTGCCACGTATCGTAGCTGCATTATTGGAAAATTATCAATGTGCAGAAGGAATTAAATTACCAGAAGTACTTCAGGCATTCATGGGTACAGATATTATAAAATAACACAAAACATAGATAGACAGATGGTATACCATATCATTTGTCTATCTTTTTCATAGCCTCCCAATATAAAGCAGTATGAGAATCATCTACAACACCAGTTTTATCATTGATGAAGCAATAGAACAAGAGTGGGTGGCATTTATGCGCCAACATTATATCTCACAATTGCGGAATCATAATCTTTGCGATGATGTCATCTTTACAAAAGTATCAATTGACCAACCGGAAGGCAAGACCTATTCCGTACAGATTGTATTTGCAAATAACGAACAACAAGATTATTTTTTAAATAACCACCTACCGGAAATAGAACAAAAAATCATCGCACAATATGCAAATAGATATGTTTGCTTTAGCAGTGTGCTGACAGAAATCTAAACATATGGAAAAACTGATTATGGGTATCGACCCAGGCACCAATTTTATGGGCTATGCCATCATCAAAGTCAACGGCAAAAAACAGAAGCCAGAATTGGTTGTCTCCGGAGTCCTTGACATGGAGCAAATTTCTGACCCATATATCAAATTGCAGCGAATTTTTAAGCGGACACTACAGGTCATTGACAGTTACCAACCTGATGAGCTTGCCATAGAAGCTCAATTCTATGGAAAAAATGTCCAGTCCATGCTCAAACTCGGACGAGCACAAGGAGTGGCAATTGCAGCTGCTCTGCAACGAGATATTCCCATATTTGAGTATGCACCCCGAAAAATCAAAATGAGCGTTACCGGATCCGGCACTGCCTCTAAAGAGCAAATAGCTTTATTGCTAAACAAGTTCATGACGATTACAACCTCTTCGTCCATGCTGGATGAAACCGATGCCATTGCTATTGCTTATTGCCACTACCTACAAAGCAGTTCTCCCCTTGCGTCTGAAGGAAAAACATGTAAATCCTGGAGCGATTTTATTAAAAAAAATCCGGACAAACTTGTATAAGCTGGCCCGGAAAAATATCAAGGTTGATTTTACCATCCTTTATCGTAACAGACTACTGATGGCTGCAGAGGCCTTCTCTACACTTGTTACATCACGTCCATATTCTGCCACTTGTACCGTTCCTCCCATCGACACTCTGGGATTGCGATACAACATACCTCCTTCAACGGACATACGGGCTGACAGATGAAACTCATGAGCTCCGGTTTCTTTGGCTATCTTTGCAATATTACCAGCATTGATACCACATCCCGGCATAATAATCACATTATTCGCCTTTTCAACCAATTCCTTTAATAAAGGAATACCAGCCTCTGCAGAAGGCTGCTGTCCAGAAGTCAAAATGCGATGACATCCCAACTCCTCAATATCCTGTAAAGCAGCAAACGGATCACAGCACATATCAAAAGCACGGTGGAATGTAACAGACATCTGTCCTGCAACATCCATCAATTCACGCATCATTTTTACATCAACGTTTCCTTCTGCGGTCAGACATCCTAATACAACTCCATCAACACCTATTCTACGAGCCATCTCAATATCACGCATCATCACCTCACACTCCAACTCGTTGTACAAGAAATCACCTCCACGAGGACGGATAATCACATGTACTCCAGATGGCATCAACTCTCTCACCAAACTCATTTCACCATAGGAAGGAGTAGTTCCTCCTTCCGGCATGCCAGCACATAATTCCACTCTATCAGCTCCAGCCTGCATTGCAGCTTTCACACTCTCAGCGGAATTGGCACATATTTCAATTTTAAAATCTTTCCGTTCCATTTAATTCAAAGTCAACTCAACAACGTAGTCTATATCATTCGGAACTTCCGGAAATTCAAGGACAACACCTTCTTTATCCTGACGGAATTTTACCGGATTACCGTTTTTGAATAAAACAGCTTTCTTCACCTTCTGATTTTTCAATGGCAAGAACAATCCTTTGTCTTCCAGATTCAGTACATGCACATACAACTTATTTCCCTTGCGAGTGGTAACACCCCAATCACGCGGAGTAACATCTCCGCCTCGAGTGCCATAGATAGTTTCTCCATACACCTTCATCCAGTCACCCATAGCTTTCAAACGTGCAACAGCCACTTCCGGCAATTCACCATTAGGCTGCGGACCAACATTCATCAACAAATTGGCATTACGACCTGCTGCTTTTACCAAATAATGAATTAAAGTCTCTACTGATTTATAATTCTGGTCAACAATCTTATATCCCCACATACCATTCATTGTTTCACAAGTCTCCAAAGGCAAGCGACTGATATCCTGTCCTGAAAGACCGGCAGTATTTTCACCCGGAAGGTCACGTTCGAAAATCTGGATATCCTCTCCTTCAAAAGGCACCTGATGATGATTATTTCCAATCAGACAAGCCGGCTGTAATTTATGAATCATAGCATACTGCTCCGGTAATTGCCAATCAAAATCCGGATCTTGATCATGATCCCACAGACCATCGAACCAGATTGCACCTATTGATCCATAATTAGTAAGCAATTCAGTTAATTGATTGTTCATAAATTCATAATAAGTCTTCCACTCGCCATGATTCTTGCGTCCTGTTCCATGTCCTGTGCGTCCCAATGGATAATAATCCTCACGATCCCAATCCAAATGAGAATAATACAAGTGTAATTTAATACCATGCTTCTGGCAAGCTTCAGCCAATTCTTTTACAATATCACGTTTAAAAGGTGTGGCATCTACAATATTATAATCAGAAAACTTAGTACCCCACATTGAAAAACCATCATGATGACGGGTAGTAAAACAAATATATTTTGCTCCAGATGCCTTGATTGCAGCAACCCATTCATCAGCATTAAAAAGAGAAGGATAAAAACCGGAAGCCAATTTACGATATTCCATATGATCCAAATTCTCTCTATGCAATACCCATTCCCCTTGGGCAAGCATACTATAGAGTCCCCAATGCAAGAACACACCAAACTTATTGTTTTGAAACTCCTCCCTAGCCTTCAAATTTTCAGGAGCAGGCACATAATTCTGAGCCCGAACAGCTGTCAATCCTAACAAAGACAGCAAAATAATGCTTACATATTTTTTCATAACTAACTATTTATACCCGTTTACCACGGAATTATTTATTTCACTTTAAAATCCATGAGTATCCGACCACAGAACTCTATTTGCAAACGATCCCCTGTTTTCAACTCCTTATAACGAAACGTATTACCACCATATAAAAAATCTCCAATCTTCAATGTATGAAATTCAGACGATAAAGTAATCAACCTCTCCATACTGGCAATTTGCTGCTCCTTACCTCCACGATAAACTGTTACGCCATTCACTTTCATTTCATAGACTGCATCTTCACATGATTCGATGGGCAGCAACTCACTAATGGCAGCACTACTGCCAAAAGACGAAGCGACACCAGCAGGCAATCCTCTCTCCGACAGAGACCGTTCAAGATCATCTGCATAAAAACGGATGCCAACACCTATTTCTTCATAATATCGCCCGGCAAAACGTTCACTTACGTATTTTCCCAATTTGCACAAACGCACCACCAATTGTGGGACACAGCTCAATTCACTGGAAAAATCCGGAATATAAAAATCATCATTATTCCGCAAAAGTACGTCATCCCCCATCGGCACAATAGCAACCTCTCCGGCGGCATTATATTCAGCACATAAAATCTTCATCGTACAATCAATTCATCAACACTACGCTTGGGCACATGATGCACACCCTTTGCATCTCTCCAATACTTATAATCTTCAGTCTGCATTGTTTCCAACACCACCTGTTCGACCGGAGTCCCCAAAGCTATAACATACATGATTTTCAAATAATCAGATAAAGCTAAAGTTTCACGCAAAGCTTCATTCTTAAAAGCCTTGATAATACATCCCCCACGACCTTTTTCTGTAGCCCCCAAAAGAATAGTCTGAGCTTGAATTCCATCATCACACAGACAATTTTCCACGATACATGTATCCAACACTTGTATCAGATAAGCAGCCGGACGCTCACCCTCTACAGGTCCTGCCCAATCGGTCAGATAACCGGCCCATGCCAAATGTGGGAACACCCGAGCACACTCGTCTTCATCATGCACAATTACATACTTTAAAGCCTGTGCATTTCTTCCTGATGCGCACAAGCGTGTCAATCCCACCAATTCTGTCAACTCCTCTTCACTCATTCGCTCACTTTGACGAAAACGGCGATAACTGCGGTTTTTCGCTAATAAATCTTTTAACATTGATACTAATTTAGCATTTTTACTTCATGAAAATCGTAAATTTGCCCTATCGCCACATGATAGGCAGAGCGAGACAAAAATAACGAATTACTTGGTAAAACTCACATAGTTTATTAAGTCTTTTTTTAACATAAATATATGGAAACATTTCTTCAACTTCTGGCAAGCGACATCGTCAACAAATATGGTGAACAATTCAGCCACCTAACTATTATTTTTCCCAATAAACGCGCTGGTTTGTTTCTAGCCGAAGAATTGTCCAAACTTATCAAACATCCGGTATGGATGCCTGAAATCCTAACCCTTTCAGAATATATTGAAAAACATACAGGCTTGCACAAAGCTGACAATCTGACTCTTACTATCAAATTATACAAAGCATATATTGAAGCTTCCGGAAGCCACGAGAGTTTCGAAGAATTCTATTTTTGGGGAAGTATGCTGCTAAGTGATTTCGATGATGTAGACAAATATCTTGCAGATGCCAAAGATCTTTTCTCTAACTTAGTTGCTCTAAAAGAGATAGAAGCCAATTTCCCCTATTTGACAGAAGAAGAAATTACTGCCATTCAAAACTTCTGGAGCAGCTTTAATCCCAACAAATTCAGCCACGAACAAGAAGAATTCTTAAACGTATGGAGCAAACTCTATCCCACCTACAAAGCATTCCGTACTATCTTACAGCAAGAACATATATGCTATGAAGGGATGAACGAACGGTATTTCTGTGAACATATAGACGAATACCAGCATCCGGAACACTTACTGATTGCCGGTTTCAATGCATTGAACATCTGCGAAAAGCATATTTTTTCTTATTATCAGAATCTAGGGAAAGCCTCCTTCTATTGGGACTACGATATCTACTATACTGCCAATGAACATCAAGAAGCAGGATTTTATATCCGGGACAATCTAAAATTATTTCCCAATGAATTGGATATGGGACATTTCAACAACTTTCTGCACAATGGCAAAAAGATTGAATACATTTCAGTACCTTCAGCTGTCGGACAAGCCAAATTACTTGAGCAACTAACCACGCATCTGGTTCATGAAAATCCTCGCGACACGGCCATTGTCCTTTGCGATGAACAGATGCTGATACCAACTCTACATTCCATTCCGGAATATATTAGAAAAATCAATATTACCATGGGGTATCCAGCTCGCAAGACATCTGTTGCAGCCTTGCTAACCCTATTATGTGATTTAAAAAACTATGCCAAACAAGAAGGCAATAAAATTTATTACTACTACAAACCTGTCATTGCCCTGCTAAACCATAAGTTGATAAAAGAGTTGTGCCCGAAAGAAATCAGCCAAATAACAGACTTTATCAACCAAAAGAATATCATCTATATACAAGAGAAATACCTTCTTTTCCATCCATTGACAAAGGCCATTTTTTCCCCTGAAAAAGAAAATATACCATCCTATCTGTTGCGTATTTTAAATCTGCTCACCCGCTCCACACTAGGCATGGATGCCGATCCCATTGAAAAGGAATTTATCTTCTCCATATACACCCAAATACAAAATCTGCAAAATACCTTCAAAGAAGAAAATATTGAACCGGAAGAAAAACTATACATCCAACTGATAACCAAAGTCATTAATAATATCACCATTCCGTTCTCAGGAGAACCCTTAGAAGGACTTCAACTAATGGGATTAATGGAAACCCGCATGCTTGATTTTAAACACCTGATCGTATTGTCAGCCAATGAAGGCGTATTACCCAAGACCACTCTTCCATCCTCGTTTATACCTTATAATCTCCGCGTAGGCTTCCGCTTACCAACGCCACAACACCAAGAAGCACTGTTCGCCTATTATTTTTACCGGTTATTACAACGTTCAAAAGATATCAAACTACTCTACACATCCGGAATGAAAGGACTCAATACCGGAGAAATGAGCCGTTTCCTATATCAAATGCGATACGAATCCGGTCTGCCCATCAAAGAAAGCAGTTTCCAAAACCGTATATCAGTCCAAAATCCCCAGGAAATCACCATCCCGAAAACAGAGGAAATTATGGAAATATTGACCCAATATAAAATTTCCGACCAAAAGACGCTTTCGCCATCAGCAATAAACACCTATTTAGACTGTCCGTTGCGATTCTATTTCAAATATATTGCCAATATCAAAGAAAAAGAACAAATAGCAGAAGAATTGGATCAAAGACTTCTTGGAACCATCTTCCATGATAGTTCACAATCACTCTATACAACTGTCCCGGAAGGAAAGATTACCCAAGAGGCAATTGACTCCATTCTAAAAAATGACAAACTGATTGAGTCCCATATTCAAAAAGTCTATGAAAAGATGTACTCAACACAAATATCACAACTTTTAGACAGCGGAAGCAACGAATTACTATTGAATGTTGTGAAAAAATACATCCATGCAATGCTACGCTATGATAAGAGTATCACACCTTTTGACATACTTGCTCTCGAACAGCGTTTTTATGTACCTGTTTCTTTAAAAATAGACGGCCAAATACAAACCATATTCATCGGGGGATACATAGACCGCGTAGACAAAACTGCATCAGGTATCCGTGTCATTGATTACAAAACCGGTGCCGACACCACTAGCTTCAAAAATATCCCGTCAATCTTTGATCCAGAAAATCCAACCCGCAACAAAGCGGCTTTACAGACGATGCTCTATTGCATGATGTACAATCATACAAAACCTAGCGATTTGCCGCTCATACCGGGTATTTACAATACGAAACAACTCTTCGACAAGAGTTACGACTATCATCTAATATGCGGCAAAGACACCATCAACAATTTCAGACACTTCGAAAAAGAATATAAGGAAGAATTATGCTCTCTACTAAACAAAATATTTTCACTTGAATATCCGTTTACACAAACAGAAAATGAAAAAAAGTGCACACATTGCAGCTATGCCGGCATTTGCCGGAAATAGCTACTCCTCCAACAGATCAGGACGCAAAGCCTTGGTCCGTTCGTAGGCAATTTTCTCCTGCCACTCATGAATCTTGGCATGATTGCCCGACAATAAAATATCCGGCACTTTCCATCCATTAAACTCAGATGGTCTGGTGTATACAGGAGGAGCCAGGAGATTATCCTGGAAAGAATCGCTCAAAGCAGAACTCTCATCATTCATGGCACCCGGAATCAAACGCACAATGGCATCCGTCATGATACAGGCAGGCAACTCTCCTCCCGTCAGTACATAATCCCCGACAGAAATTTCACGCGTCACGAGATAATCTCTGATACGCTGGTCAATTCCTTTATAATGCCCGCAAAGAATCATGATATTCTCCTTTAATGACAATTCATTTGCCATTTTCTGATTAAAAGTAGGAGCATCAGGTGCTGTATAAATAATCTCATCATAATGTCTTTGAGATGTGAGTTCTTGAATACAGTCAAACACCGGCTGAATCATCATCACCAAACCTGCCTCACCACCAAAAGGATAATCATCCACCTTCCGAAATTTATCCTTAGACCAATCACGGATATTATGGATATGAATTTCAACAATTCCCTTATCCTGGGCTCGCTTAATAATAGAATGATTCAACGGACTTACCAATAACTCCGGAACAACGCTTAATATATCTATTCTCATAACCTAATGACCATCTTTTTATTCGAATGGCAAAGGTAATAAAAAGCGAGTGGCTATCGCTAACCACTCGCTCCTTTTTATTGTGTTTTCTCTCTTATTTCAAATAGTCCTCGAAATAATTGGTCACTTTCTGCATTAAATGAATACGATCTTTACCCATCACATTATGTTCTGCACACGGATAAGGGAAATAATCCACCTGCACATTATTTTTAATACATTCACGGATAAAGCTCAAGCTATGTTCCCATACCACAACATTATCAACAGCCCCCTGACAAATCAACAATTTACCTTTCAAGTCTTTTGCTTTTTTAATCAGGCTCACTTTCTCATAACCGGCAGCATTTGTATGCGGAGAATCCATATAACGCTCTCCATACATCACCTCATACCATTTCCAGTCGATTACCGGACCTCCTGCAACAGCCACTTTAAATACATCCGGATAATTGGTAATCAAAGAGATTGTCATAAAACCGCCATAACTCCATCCGTGCACACCGATACGTTCAGCATCAACGTAAGGCAAAGATTTCAAAAACTTGATACCTTCCATCTGATCGGCCATTTCCGCCTGACCACACTGTCCGTGGATAACCTTTTCAAACTCAGCTCCACGATTAGAAGTTCCACGGTTGTCCATTACAAACACAACATAACCACGCTGAGCCATGTACATTTCCCAACGACGCAACTCTCCCAACCAAGTATTCTTTACCATCTGAGAGTGAGGACCTCCATATACATAAACAATAGTCGGATACTTCTTGGAAGCATCAAAATTCATCGGCTTAATCAAACGATAATAGTTATCAAATTTTCCATCTGCAGTTTTAACAGTACCCATTGTAATTTCACCGAAGTTATAATCTTTCACCGGATTCTCGGCTTTCAACAACTCTTTTACAATCTTGCCGTCATTTTGAACCAAATTAATCACTCTCGGAACACGCAGGCTGCTATAATTATCAACAAAATACTTCTTATCACGACTCATGTTGATATTGTGCCAACCTTCCACCTTGGTCAATTGTGTTTTCTTTCCAGATTTTACATCCACACGGAACAGATGGTTGTCAATCGGACTAACTTCAGCCGAAGTATAATATACATATTTAGCATCTTGTCCGATAAATTCAACATCAGCATCAACATTCGTCAAACGCTTCAGAATTTTACCGGTAACTGCTTCAACCAGATACAGATTGAAATAACCATCACGATTATTTGTACGATAAATAAACTTAGATGCATCGTTCTTTAAAAATACAATCGGAGTCTGAGGTTCAACATATGTTTCCTCATTTGCTTCTGTTAAAAGAGTTTTTACAAACTGACCGGTCTTAGCACAATACTGATTCAAATGCATATGCTTTTGCGCACGGTCGAGCACTTGAATATAGATAAAATCAGATTTCGGTCCCCAGGTAATATTGGTCAGATATTGCTCACGTCCAAAATCAGTAACATCCATAAATACAGTTTTTCCAGATGCTATATCATAAACTCCCAGACTGATTTGCTCAGATTTCATACCAGCCATCGGGTATTTAATCTCACGCAAAGAACCGGTACGGCTATTGATATCAAGCAACGGGAATGTACCTACCAAACTTTCGTCCTTACGATAGAAAGCCAGCTGTTTTCCATCCGGAGACCAGAAAATACCGCCAGAAATACCAAATTCATTACGGCTGACTGTCTGGCCATTAACAATATTCAAATCTTTATCTGCCGTTACTGCATACTCATTGTTATTGGCATCCAAATAATATAGATTATTATCTTTAGTATAAGCCACCAATTCCTTGCCATTCGGAGTAATATTCTGTGCTCCGTCAGCCAATTTATATACATGGCTTATCTCTTTTTTCACTACATCAATCGCAAAAATCTTTCCCAGACGTGCAATAATAATATTATTAGCATCCTTCCAAGAAAACTGCGGCATACCTCTAAGAGAAGTATTCAAAATACGATTCAAATCCTCAAGAGTCAACAGCACCTCTTTTTTACCGTCAGCAGCATTTTCTCCGACTAAATTTGTTCCTTCAATGTAAGTCAGCACATTCTGATCAGCCTTCCATTGTACAAACATGTTCTTTGGGTGAAGATTATAGCCCAAAATGGCCTCTTCCATCGTCAGCACTTTATCTTGTGCCATAGAGTTAAACATCATCGTAACTCCAATAAATGTTAGTAATAAATATTTCATAGATTAATAATTAAATTTTAGCACAAACGTATGCAAAAATCCTAACAATAGGAAATTCACTTATAAAAATAAGCCTTTTTGCTTATCTCAATCCATTTTCATAGTAAATAAAACAAAGGCGACTTAAGAGCCGCCCTTATTATCTTCAATAATCTTATACATTCCTTCTACAAATACCCCCTGCTCAATATGTATTTTGCGGGTCAGGATATTACCACGTATATGAGCCGGCTTATTCAAAACCAAATTATCATGAGCTACAATATCACCTTTGACTTCACCTGAAATCAAAGCTGATTCACATGTAATATTCCCCTCTACTTTCGCACTGTTTGTCAGCACTATACGCCTAGAAGTGACAATATCACCTTTAAATTCACATTCTATACGTACCGGCCGTTCTGTTTCCAAATTACCGACAAACGTAGTCCTGGTTGGCAAACAAACAAAAGTATCGCTTTCTCGATCTTTAGATGTATTATCTGAATTCTTTTTTTTCAAAAACAACATTATCACGAAGCATTATAAACCGACAAAAACACAAATTCAATCGCTCAAGACAAAAGTAATATATTTTTTCGGAATTCAAATCTAAAACTTTGTTATAACTCAAAGAAATCCCTATCCTCCAACACGGCAAACTTACGACGGAAATCATGCAAACGCTGCAAATCACATTCTCCAATAAGAATCTCATCCCCATATTCGGTTGCCACACATTGCTGTCTGCCACGGGCATCCCATATACCAGAATCACCGGCATAGCGCAATCCGCATCCGTCTTCACCGGCACAATTCACGGCAACAACGTAACATTGATTCTCTATAGCACGGGCTTTCAGCAAAGTATTCCACACATCTCTCCGCGAATCGGGCCAATTGGCAACAAAAACAGCCAAATCATAATCATCCACATTACGACACCAGACCGGAAAACGCAAATCATAACAGATGAAAGCAGCAATCTTCACTCCCCGAAATTCAAATACCAACCGATTCTTTCCTGCCGAATAATGCTCGTTTTCCCCTCCCATCCGAAAACAGTGCCGCTTATCATAAAAAAGCTCACGACCATCCGGGAAAGCGACAACCAATCGGTTATAATACCGCTCTCCCTCCTGACAAACAACCGACCCCGCCACAACAGCATCCTGCCTCGCAGCCCACTCAGACATCCGCTGGCGAGTCTCTTCATAATAAGATGCAACCGCTATTTTCTCTGCCATAGCCTGCTCCGCCGATTTCTTCACCATCATACACCCCGAAGTAAACATCTCAGGAAGCAGAATCAAGTCACAATCCAAGCAAGAGGAAAGCTTCCGGTCAAAATTTTTCAAATTCTCCTCCACCTGTCCCCAGGCAAGAGAAGATTGTAATAAGGCTATTTTCATCATTCCGATTCTTTCATCATGCAGCAAAGTTATATATTTTTATTACTTTTGTCGGCATACTAATCAAAAGTAAAGCATGAATACGACAATAATCGGTGTAGCTGGCGGTACCGCTTCCGGCAAATCAACTTTAGTGAAAAAACTACAAGAAGCTTTCAAGGGCGAAAGCGTTATTACTATTTGTCACGACTATTATTATAAAGCTCATGATGAGCTAAGCTATGAAGAACGTACCCAATTGAATTACGACCATCCGTCGGCATTCGATACGGACATGATGATTGCAGACATAAAAAAACTCAAAGAGGGCATAGCCATCGATTGCCCGGTCTATTCATTTGTCAATCACAACCGCACCGATAAGACCTTGCACATCAATCCGGCACAGGTAATTATCATTGACGGCATCCTAATCCTAGAAAATCAGGAGTTGCGCGACCTGATGGATGTCAAAGTTTACGTTGATACCGATGCGGATGTCCGCCTAGGACGGCGTCTGCTACGCGATGTACAGGAACGCGGCAGAAGCATCGAATCTGTATTGTCGCAATATTTTTGCACCGTGAAACCCATGCACGACGAGTTCGTAGAACCATCCAAACGGTATGCCGACCTGATTGTGCCGGAAGGAGGATTCAACTCGGTAGCTCTGCGCATATTGATTCAGAATATAAACTCCATGATTGAAAGAGAAAATGCTTGAAACGCTACAACAACTCGACCAGCAATTATTGCTCACACTTAACGGAATGCATGCTCCATTCTGGGATAATTTCATGTGGATCGTTTCTGCCAAAATGACTTGGGTGCCCATGTATGCCACCCTGCTATACATTCTATGCCGCAATTTTAATTGGCGGGTAAGTGTATTGACCGTCGTTGCAATTGCACTGACCATCACCTATGCAGACCAGATTTGTGCATCAGTCATCCGTCCACTGGTAGAACGTATGCGCCCATCCAACCCCAATAATCCGATATCGGAATTCGTACATATTCTGCACGGGAAACGAGGAGGACGCTACGGTTTTCCCTCTTGTCATGCAGCCAATTCATTCGCCTTGGCATTCATCGTCATGTTTCTGTTCAAACAGAAATTCATTTCGCTCTTTTTGCTCGGTTGGGCTATACTGAATTCATATTCCCGTATTTATCTGGGAGTGCACTATCCCGGTGATTTATTGGCAGGAATGGTTGTAGGCTTAAGCGGTGCCGCCATCATCTACCTGATCTACCGATATTGTGTAAAATGTCCCTGTGCCGAAAAACTATTACAAATAGAAGATTCTGACCGACACCTTCTTAATCATCCACAGGAAATCCGATATACCCGTTCCACAATATATATGGGAACTCTCACTCTGCTCGCAATTGCTGTCTATTCGGCAATTGCCTGACAGAACAAACTATTTTCCATCCTTCGATAGTTCCGGTTTTTGAAGAAAAATTCACTCCTATTTTATAAACAGGACGAACATCAGCCAAAAACGAACGTGCATATCCTTTCTCTTCAATTTGCTGCAAAGCATCCTCTGCAGAGCCATCCAATTTGAATTCAAAAATATAGACATATTGAGGGGTTTCAACAATACAATCCACCCGCCCCTCACTCTGTACTCGTTCTAATTGTACCGTATAGATACTCATCAGACGAAGCAACAAATAAAACGTATACTGAAAATAACGTTCTTTCTCACGCTCGCTGTCTTTACGACGCATCGTATAAGGGATATCTGCAAAAAAAGATGTCAGTAACTGACGGAATTGCTCCAATTCCCCCTTCTTTAAAGCCAACCCCAAACGGGCAGCGATATTCAGTTCTCCCTCGTTCACCTGCAAATAGTTGGCTGCCATCATCGTCAGAAAACCGCCCTGCACCTCACTGTTCGGGAAATCGAGCAAAAACATATCCAAATCTCGGTCGTATTCCTTGATGGTCAGATAACCGCTCTGATAAAACATCGGCAACGGATATTCCACATCCGTCTTGTAGCTCATAAACTCCTCCTCCGTGTAATACTTTCCGGTCAACTGGTCTATCCCCTCATGAAAATGATTTAACAGACGAATCAAATAAGTAGGTGTCCCCGTTGCAAACCAATAATCTCGGATTTTTTGATTGAAAAAAGCATTCAGCACACTGAAAGGATTATAGACATCCTTCATCCCATTACTGAAATGATATCCGTCATAACGCTGTTTCAACTGCTGACGAATATCTGCTTCGCTACAACATTCCAAAGCAGCCATCTCACGGATAGGATCTGCAAACACTTGATACAACTCCTCATCCGTAATACCACACAAGGCTTCGTATTTAGGAGTCATACTGATATCCAACGGTTGGTTAAAACCACTGAATACACTTACTTGTGAAAATTTGGTAACACCTGCCAGGAAAACAAACCGGAGATAAGCATCTGCTTGCTTAAACACTGAATAAAAAGCCTTCAAAATTTCACGATTCTGTTCCAATATTTCAGGAGCTTTTTCCAATACATCAAGCAAAGGCTTGTCATATTCATCCACCAAAACCACAGCACCTCGGCCCGTTTGCTCTGCAGCTACTTGAAGAATACGACTGAAACGCAAGCCATATTCTTGTGGAACATCCGTTACAATACCGTATTCCTTCTCCCATCGAGAAAGAATACTATCTAAAACCCGATTCAATGCACCGGGTATTGTAAAATTGACACCGTTAAAATCAATATGAAATACCGGATACTGAAACCAATCATGCTCCAACATTTCCATTTTCAACCCGCTAAACAACTCTTTCTTACCTTCGAAATAAGCCCGCAATGTAGAAAGAAGCAGACTTTTTCCAAAACGGCGAGGACGACTCAAAAAATAGACCTTTCCTTCCGTTGCAAGCGAATAGACCATATCGGTCTTGTCCACATAGACAAATCCTTGCCGGATAATCTGCTCGAAAGTCTGAATGCCAATAGGGTATTTCATATCATCTGCAATTTAAAAGATACTAATGCAAAGATACAAAATTTTCAACGAATTAGGACTCCTTCCTTTACATAAATAAGCTCCTGTTTCAAGAATTTCGAGGAGGTTTCAAAGGAGTGCATAACAATACAAATAGTTTCTGAGATATAGAATAAACCTATTTCTCGCCCACTCAAGACACATAAATCCTATGCTTAACTTGAATACAAACATATGTCAACTATAAGACAAAGATAACAAGTTGTTATCTTTGTCTTATAGTTGTATTATCTTTGATATATAGATGACATATATTTGAGAGGGAGCGAAGAGGGCATAAAGAAAGCGCAATGAGGGTAAATTATCATTGCGCCTAAAACTATTTTGCATCGATTTATTGCAACCGAATACCCAGCACCTCTTCAAAGTGACAACGCATGCGGACTTTCACTTCATCAAAATCGACCGGATGCCCCACTTCTCTTTCAATGGAAGTGACTCCTTTGTCAACAAAACCGCACGGGTTGATGTTGCTGAAATAAGTCAGGTCGGTATTGACATTCAGTGCCAATCCGTGCATCGTGATACTGCGAGAACATTTTACTCCGATGGCACAAATTTTCCGGGCACGTGACGTGTGACTTTCCAACCATACACCCGTTGCTCCTTCCAGACGTTCGCCGGAAATTCCGTAATCGGCTACCGTACGAATAACAATTTCTTCCAGACGATGGACATACTCTTTAACGCCTATTTCCAATTGGTCGAGGTCTATAATGGGATAGGCCACCAACTGGCCGGGACCATGATAGGTAATGTCCCCCCCCCGATCCACTTTGATACATTCTACATGCTTTTCTGCCAATTGCATCGGATTGAGCAGCATGTTGGCAGCATTACCGCTTTTACCAATGGTATATACAGGCAAATGCTCCACAAATATTAACTGTCCTGTAACGGTCTGTCCCTGCAGTTTTGCATGAATCAAGGTATCCAGCAATTGCTCCTGGTAATCCCAGGTTTCACGATAGCCTCTTTGTCCAAAATCAACAAATTCTACCATAAGACGGTCTTATTATATTATTTCCGCACGACATGACGCTCTGCATGGTAGCTGGAACGGACCAGCGGACCGCTTTCGACAAATGAAAAGCCTTTTTCCAGACCGATTGTCTTGTATTCCTCAAATACTTCCGGACGGATGTATTCTTTCACCTCTATGTTTTTTGCTGTCGGCTGCAAATATTGACCGATTGTCATGACACGACAACCGATGGCCCGCAAATCGTCCATGGTTTCTAATATTTCCTCACGTGTCTCGCCTAAACCGAGCATAATACCTGATTTTGCCACGATGCCCGAATCGGCTATCTGTTTCAATACTTGCAAAGAGGTATCGTATTTTGCACGGCTACGTACACTGTCGGAAAGACGGCGGACAGTCTCCAGATTATGGGAAATCACCTCCGGTTTGGCAGCGATTACCTGTGCCACCAATTCAGGACGACCTTGAAAATCAGGAATCAATACTTCCATTGTGGTATTGGGATTTTCACGTTTGACGGACTCAATCACCTTCACCCAATGAGAAGCGCCCAAATCCTCTACATCATCACGATCGACGGAAGTAATCACCACATGCTTCAATTTAAGAGCCTTCACCGATTCGGCAACATGATCCGGTTCTGCCGGATCTAGCGGAGCCGGATGACCGGTTGTTACATTACAAAACCGACACAAACGTGTGCATATATTACCGCCAATCATGAAAGTGGCAGTTCCGCATCCCCAGCATTCGCCTTGATTGGGACAGCGTCCACTGGTGCAAATTGTATTTAGTTGGTTGTTCCGGATGGTGTTCATCACCTCTACAGACAATTGTCCCATGGGCAACTGAATCTTCAACCATTCGGGTTTTCTTCTGTTGTTTGTCATAATAATATTGAATAAATCCCGGTAAAGTTAACACTTCTTCCCATAATGCCCAAGACAAAAAAGATAAATCTAGCTACAAATGAAAAGGAACCGCACAAGAATGTGCAGTTCCTTTTTTACTAACCCTTAAAACTGTAATTGAAATGAGTAATTTATTCCCGTTTTACTCTTAGTTGTTGTTTATTATTTTATCGTTGTTTTCATATAGAAGATGTACGATTCCGCCAAAGGTTGCGTCAAGCCGGATTATTTTTTGAAAAATATTTACACCACGACTGAATACCGCACTCCGTACACTTGGGTTTTCGGGCTGTACAAACGTATCGCCCATGCAGAATAAACCAATGGTGAGCTGTGGAAAGCACGGCTGCCGGTATGTTTTGAACCAGTTGTTTTTCCGTTTCCAATGGTGTCTTTGTATTGTTAACCAAACCGATACGATTGGTCACCCGAAACACATGAGTATCCACCGGCATGGCGGGACGATTGAAAGCGACGGCCATAATAACATTGGCTGTCTTACGTCCCACTCCGGGAAGCGATTGTAACAACTCCATGTCTTCAGGCACTACTCCACCGAAATCGGCAGCCAGTTTCACTGCCATTCCGTGCAGATTTCGGGCTTTGTTGTTCGGGTAGGAAATGGATTTTATCAGTTCGTATATTTCCTCCACACTTCCCGCAGCCATGGATGCAGGATCCGGGAAACGCTCAAAAATAGCAGGAGTCGTCATGTTCACCCGCTTGTCAGTACACTGCGCCGAAAGGATTACTGCCACCAATAATTCATAAGGATTACGGTAGTGTAATTCTGTTTCGGATAATCCCAAGTGCTCCGAAAACCATTCCAAAACACCTCTATATCTCTCTTTTTGTGTCATAATGCTAATCTGCTGTTTTTTCCGATGTAAAATTACAAAAATCGGCAGAACAATTCTAAAGAAATCACTACTTTTGGACTCAATATATAAATGCTCACTAAAACTAACTGCTATGGACCAAGAGACGAAAGAGACTTACCGCCCGATTGTCATTCGGAAATATGCCGCAGTATTAAAATCATGCCGCAACCTTATTTCACGGGATGATATCCGGCAGATACGAAGGGCATTCGACATTGCCATCAAAAACGAAAAAAGCGCTGACGAGCTCAATTACAAGGAGCTGATACGTATTCTGGACATCACATTGATTATCACTCAGGAAATCGGTCTGGGACGGACTTCGATTATCTGTGCCATGGTGCATAAGACTGTTGAAAAGGAGATGCTGTCTTTGGATGAAGTAAAGGAGATGTTCGGAAATAAAGTATGGCAAATTATCAAGGGCCTGAAAGATATCAGCCATATTTATGCAACCCAGCAGATTGTGGATTCCGAAAATTTTCGGAAACTACTGTTGAGCTTTGCTGAAGATATCCGTGTACAGTTGATTTTCTTGGCCGAAAAACTTTATGCCCTCCGATTGGCAAACGATCTTCCAGAAGAAGAACAACTGAAGCTGGCACAGGAAACCAGTTATATTTATATCCCTTTTGCTCATCGACTCGGATTATATAATATCAAATCAGAAATGGAGGATCGTGCATTACGTTACTCCAACCCGAAAATATACAGAGAAATTGAACAAAAGCTGAAAGATTCTAAAAGTGCACGGGAGGCTTATATAGCCCAATTTGTGGCACCGATTACAGAAGAGCTTGACCGTCGGGAAATTAAATATAAGATGAAATACCGCACCAAGACTATCGCCTCGATACTCAACAAGATGCGGAAAAGTCAGGTGGAGTTTGAAGAGATATACGATATTTTCGCCGTCCGCTTCATTATCGATAGTACCGGTGAAAATGAAAAGCCCGACTGCTGGAGAGTGTATTCTATCGTAACGGATAAATATACTCCGAATCCACAGCGTTTACGCGACTGGATTTCCGTTCCGAAATCCAACGGATACGAATCATTGCAGACAACGGTGCTCGGTCCGGACAATCGTTGGGTGGAAGTGCAAATCCGCACAGAACGTATGGACGAGATTGCAGAAAAAGGATTTGCTGCCCACTGGAAATATAAAGGAGGAACGTCAGATTCCATTATTGAAGGCTGGCTGAACGAGTTGCGCGAAATTCTGGAAAGCAACCAGGAGAATGCCATCGAACTGCTGGATGATATGAAAATCAACCTTCAGGATAAAGAAGTCCATGTATTCACCCCCAAAGGTGACCTGAAGACGTTGCAGGCCGGAGCCTCCTTGCTTGACTTTGCTTATTCTATACACTCTAACGTCGGCAACAAATGCATCGGCGGTATTGTGAACGGAAAAAATGAAACATTACGCTATGTTCTGAAAAACGGTGACCAGATCTCCATTCTGACGGCTACCAACCAACAGCCCAAGGCCGACTGGCTGAATTTTGCCATCACGTCAAAGGCCCGTAACCGGATTCGCCAGTTTTTGAATGAAGAAATCAACCACCAGGCCGATATCGGTAAAGAGACCTTAATCCGACGACTGAAAAACTGGAAAATAGAATTTACGGACGAGATAATCCGTAAACTGATGCAACATTATAAATACAAGTTTGCGCTAGACCTCTATCACGGCATAGCCATCGGGAAACATGAGCCCTCTGAAATCAAGGAGATTCTGACGCATGCCGAAGAAAAAACCGTGGTAGCACCGCCCCCAAAAGATGTCAAAGTGGTTCATCCGAAGAAAATGGACGAGGATGTTTTGCTGATTGACAAGAACGTGGACAATGTAGACTATAAATTCGCACGTTGCTGCAATCCGGTCTATGGAGATGATATCATCGGTTTTGTATCTATCGGAGAGGGCATCAAGGTACACCGCCGCCAATGTAAAAATGCCATCGAACTGATGCGCCGGTATCCCTATCGCATTGTAAACACTCAATGGACCAACGACGGGGCAACCTCCTATCAGACCGTATTAAACCTGATGGGTAAAGACGAAGCCGGCATTGTCACTAAAATCACGGAAATCATCGGCAAGGACCCGCACGCCGCTTTACGGGGAATTTCCATCAACTCGGCAGAAGGAATCTTTGACGGAAATATTGTAGTGCTGATTGACAATACAGAACACCTGGAACAGCTTATCTCCAGATTGAAACACATCAACGGAGTGATGAAAGTGAGCAGACACGATTCAATGTTAGAATAATTGCTTTCAAAGAAAGCAATTATTTTTTAACTTTGCATTACCTCTTATATTATAAACTTACGATAATGAATAAACATAGTATTCTTGTTTTACTTCTGGCCGGGACTCTAAGCTCACAGGCTCAGAATGTTAAAGAATGGCTTGCATTGCCGCCCATACAGGTGGAAAAGCCGGCATTAAGCAATATGAAAAATGTCAACGAGCGTATTTTTACCGATGCCATGCTAGGGGATTTTTCAGGATTGAATGTTCAAAATCTGACACCTGATAACGGGAAATACGAAGGCAAACTAAAATGGGACATTGCCCGAATGGAACAAGACACTGTCGTAACAACTACAAGCGGCGAAGCCCTTACACTGAATTATTATGCCACGTATATCAGCAATCCGGAATGGATGAGCGGCCAACTGACTTTACGTATTTTCGGGAATGCAGAAATATATGTGGATGGAGTTAAAAAAGCGACAGCAAACGGAGCTAACTGCTCTGTCAGGACAGTGCCTGTTGAATGGCTGCCCGGGAAACATCTGATTGTAGTCAAATCGCTAACCAAAGGAGGCAAAGTGGTGTATGCCCATTTTGAAGCAGACAAAGAATTTGCCAATGAACCGGTTGTTTTTTCTGTTTCACCCAAACGCGGAAAAGCTATTCTCGATGTATTGAACGGACAGCGTATTTCCCGTCTAGATGTGTCGCCATCCGGTCAATATGTATTGTTGGGCAGAACAAACATTGTCAATGGGAAATCAACAGTCAACACTTATATCTACCGCATTGCCGATAAAGAAATCATGTACACTTTCCACGGTAATAGCGCAAACAATCTGCAATGGATTCCCGGCAGAGACGCCCTTTCCTATATGCAAAACGAAGGCGGCAGCATGTCTCTCTACGAATATGATCTCGAAACACGCAAACAAAAATGTCTGCTAAGTGAAGATAAAGCTATCAGAAACTATATTTGGTCGCCCGATTGCTCTTACTTGATTTACACCGTGCACGAGAGTTTTGCCGATCCCAAATGGGAATTGCGTAAACTGGCCGGCGTCCAAGACCGACAGGATTATTTCCGCAACCGCAGTTATTTATGTAAATATGATTTTGCAACCGGTCTATACTCACGCCTTACCTGGGGAAATCTTTCTACGTCACTGATGGATATCAGCCGGGACGGCAAGAAATTATTGTTTTCTACATCCCGCCCCGTATACAACAAATTTCCATTCAACAAACAGAATGTCTATTTGATGGATATGGCAACCCAACAGGTGGATACTTTATGGAAAGACCGCATCTGGTCTGTAAGTTGCAGTTTCTCTCCGGACGGGAAACAGCTATTGGTACAAGGAGGTCCTTCCAGTTTCGGAAAATTAGGAGAAAATATTACAAAAGGACAGATTGTAAACCAATATGACACCCAACTGTTTATCTATGACCTTGCCAGCGGTGATGTTCAAGCAATCACACGCAATTTCAATCCTTCTGTAGAAGAAGCGGTATGGCATAAAAACGGTAGTATCATTGCCAAAGTCAACGATGCCGACTTTGTTCGCCTTTACCGTTATGACGGCAAAGAATTTGTACGCATAGAATGTCCGGGAGATATGGTAAAACAAACCAGTCTTGCCGAAAATTCAGAATTTATGATGTACACGGCCTCTACAACCAATCATCCTGACCGAGCCTATACACTTAACTTAAACGATAACCAATTTGCCATGTGGGACAATCCCTGTCACAAGCAATACGAGAACATCGAATTCGGCGAAATGAAAGATTGGGATTATCAATACAAAAAAGGAACTTTGATTGACGGACGTTATTACCTGCCGGCAGATTTTGACCCCAATAAAAAGTATCCTCTGATTGTTTACTATTATGGAGGTACGACTCCCGTCAGCAGATCTTTCGGCGGTCGTTGGCCATTCAATTTATATACAGCCAACGGATATGTAGTATACGTATTGCAGCCTTCCGGCACCATCGGTTACGGACAAGAATTTTCTGCCCGCCACCAAAATAACTGGTGTAAAATCACTGCAGATGAAATTATCAGTTCCGTACGTGCCTTCATCAAAACCCACCCTTTTATTGACGGGGAACATGTAGGTTGTATGGGAGCATCTTATGGTGGATTTACAACGGAGTATCTCACCACACAAACAGACCTTTTTGCCTGTGCAATTTCACATGCAGGTATATCATCCATCTCTAGTTATTGGGGCGAAGGTTATTGGGGATACGGATACAGCATCAATGCTTCGGCACACTCCTATCCTTGGAACCGAAAAGACATCTATGTGGACCAGAGCCCACTGTTCAATGCCGACCAAGTGAAAGTCCCCATCCTACTGATTCACGGAACAGCTGACGTAAATGTACCAACAGGCGAAAGCATCCAGTTCTACACTGCACTCAAACTGCTTGGCAAAGATGCAGAGCTGGTGTTGGTAAAAAATGCCGACCATGCTGTAGTAGATTACAATCAACGCATTTTGTGGAATAATACGATACTCGCCTATTTTGCCAAATACCTGAAAGGTAAACCGGCTTGGTGGGAACATCAATACAAAGACTTAAATCTATAAGAAATAATAATCAACAATTAACCAATAAATGAAAGATATGAATACGATTACCAACAGAGCAGCGGATAACATCCGAATACTGGCAGCAGCCATGGTAGAGAAGGCAAAATCGGGACATCCCGGAGGAGCAATGGGTGGAGCTGACTATGTAAATGTACTGTTCTCAGAGTTTTTGAACTTTGATCCCGACGATGCAGCCTGGGCAAACCGCGACCGTTTTTTCCTTGACCCAGGACACATGTCTCCGATGTTATACGGAATGCTGAGTCTGATTGGCAAATTCTCAATGGAAGACCTTAAAAACTTCCGTCAATGGGGAAGTGTAACTCCCGGTCACCCGGAACGTGACGTACAGCGTGGTATCGAAAACACCTCAGGACCTCTGGGACAAGGGCATGCTATGGCTGTCGGAGCAGCTATCGCTGAACGTTTTCTAGTAGCACGCTTTGGAGAATGGATGGCTCACAAAACATACGCTTTCATTTCTGACGGCGGTATTCAGGAAGAAATATCTCAAGGAGCAGGACGAATCGCCGGAACTCTGGGACTTTCCAACCTGATTATGTTCTATGATGCAAACAATGTACAGTTGTCTACCACAGTAGAAGAGGTGACAACAGAAAACACTGCTGCAAAATATGAAGCATGGGGATGGCGCGTTATTACCATCAATGGTAATGATGCAGAAGAAATCCGTCAGGCTCTACGTGCAGCAAATGCAGAAACAGAACGTCCGACTTTGATTATCGGCCGCACCTTGATGGGTAAAGGTGCTGTAGGTGCCAATAACGAGGATTATTCAAATAAAGTATCTACTCATGGTCAGCCTTTGAGTGCAGCCGGAGCTTCTATCGAAAAAACAATTGAAAACTTGGGCGGAGATGCACAAAATCCTTTCACTATATTCCCTGATGTACAGGAATATTATGCAAAAGTATTGGATGAAAAACGCGCTTATGCACGCCGCAAAAAAGAAGAACAAGCAGCTTGGGAGAAAGCTAATCCTGAATTGGCAGTCCGCTTCCACCAATACATGTCAGGGGAAGCTCCTGCAATAGACTACAAGGCAATCGCTCACAAAGCTAATATTGCAACCCGCGCCGCATCTGCTGACGTTTTGGTAGAATTGGCAAAACAAGTAGACAATATGATTGTAAGCTCGGCAGACTTGTCGAACTCAGACAAGACTGACGGCTTTATAAAAGGTGGTGCCCGTAATCTGGTAAAAGGTGATTTCAGCGGAAAATTCTTACAGGCCGGTGTTGCCGAATTAACAATGGCTGTACTTTGTAACGGTATAGCACTCCATGGCGGAATCCATGTAGCTTGCGGAACATTCTTTGTGTTCTCCGACTATATGAAACCGGCATTCCGTCTGTCTGCTTTGATGGAAGTTCCTGTAAAATATATTTGGTCGCATGATGCTTTCCGAGTTGGAGAAGATGGTCCTACCCACCAACCTATCGAACATGAGGCACAATTACGTCTGATGGAAAAATTACAGAACCACCATGGTGAAATGAGCCTTATGGCATTGCGTCCTGCAGACGCTGCAGAAGCTACCGTAGCATGGAAAATGGCAATGGAAAACACAAAAACCCCGACAGCTTTGGTTCTTTCACGTCAAAATATTAATGACATTCCGTCAACTTCCGGCAACCGTTACAATGATGCCCTGCAGGCAGAACACGGAGCTTATATAGCAATGAAAAACGGCGAAAATCCGGACGTTGTATTAATCGCTTCCGGTTCTGAAGTCTCTACGCTTATTGATGCAGCAAACCTATTGAAAGAACGCAAAGGTATCACTTCACAAGTTGTATCAGCCATTTCTGAAGGTTTATTCCGCAAACAGCCAGCAGCTTACCAGGAAGAAGTTATTCCGGCAGCTAAGAAAAAATTCGGCTTGACAGCAGGATTGTCTGTCACTTTGGAAGGACTGGTTGGCGCCAACGGACGTATACATGGAGTCAATCATTTTGGTTACTCAGCTCCAGCAAAGGTTTTGGATGAAAAATTCGGTTTTACCGGAGAATTCGTTTACAATGAAATCTGTGAAATGCTGAAATAAAATAGAGTCCGGCTATTGGCCGGACTCTATACTAAATAAAAAACAGCGTTATAATACGCTGTTTTTTATTTTATACAAATCCAATTCTTTTTCTTTCCTTCATAATTCCTGCCACAAATTGTTCGGTAAACATCCCTACATCCTGTTTCTGTACAGAAATAATCTCAGACGTTTTAACCTTTTTACCCGCTTTGGCAACACGTTGTAAACAGTTTCGAACAATCATATCAGCTACAATCCTCATCAATCGAGAACTGGCATGACTGCGTTCTTCAGAAGATATTAGCGAACCGATAAATTCTGTCATATATTGACGGGCTGTAACTGTCATTTTCATATTCTCTTTCATCAAACGACGTTTCAGAATTACCATCAATTCCTCCCGGGTATAATCTTCAAATGTCAAAACATTTACTACCTCAGAAATTTGCTCAGCATCCCCATTCAAACCAACCACACGATTGCGTGGCTCGGCATAAATAATAATATGAGAACCCGGACGTATAGCCATCTGATTCATCAATATAGCCCGCACCCGCTCACGAAATCCTACAGCTTCATTTAATTTAGGAGAATCCTCATCAAACAACAATATACCACCTTCAGAACGAGCTAAAGCCTCGCCAATACTATTCTGAGCCTCATTTTCCATCAAACCAATCATACGCTCAACCTTGAAGGTAAATACATTTCCTGTAGATATGATACCCATAGCTTTGTAAAGACGAGCTATAATCCGTGCAACGGTGCCTTTACCCATTGCCGAGTTTCCTGTAAAACACCATTGAAGAGACATTTTACTACTCAACTTCAAGCCTTCACGGCTATAGTGACGAGCCAATTCGACAAAATCTCCAATCTGCTTCTTTAAAGAAGATTGGCCTACCAACTGCTCCAATTCAGCCAATGCCTCATGAATCTCTTTTTCATCGAATACATCTGTATTCAATTTGGGCAAGTTGAAAATATCCGCCGGCACATCTTCCCGACGAATAGTAGTCAATTCCTGTCTTGTCAATTCACGATCCCGACGAATAGTCATCGTACGATCAGACATATTACGGATCGCAAGTTCAACAATCTTTTCAACTAATAAAACATTACCAAAATTCTTATTACGATTCTCATAAGCTTTACTTATCAATTCGAAAAATGCAGCTTTAGCTTTCGGATGAAAACTGTAATTCTTTTCCTTCAATTTATTCTCAGCTATCTTTAATAATTCGTCCGGAGTATAATCCGTAAAATTGAAGCGATATGGGAAAAACTCTGTCAATCCAGGATAAGTCTTCAATAACATATCCACTTTGTCCGGATAACAACCTAACACAACAATAAGATTGTCACATTCTTCTGTTGAAAGATTACCCAACAACATTTCCAAAACCACTTTTCCGTATTCACTCTGTAGCAAAATATCCGCCTGACTAATATAAAGAATACCTCCCATAGACATATCAGCCAGCGCTTCCGCAACTTGTACGGGTTGCATTCCAGTATCGGCCGATAAATTTCTTCCATCTTGAATCACGACATTCGGACGCGTCAGTACACCAACTGCCTGGTAAATCTCTCCCATCATTTTAACAACAGTTGTTTTTCCCGTACCAGGATTACCACTAAAAATCATATTCAATGGAGGCAATACATCTGCAAAACCATGTTTCTGACGCTCGCGAATAAAATAAACATAGTTCAGATGTTGCGCAATGCTCTGCTTTAGTTCACCCAAACCAACCATAGCATTTAATTTCTCCATTGATTTATCAGGATCTCCAGCTTCCGGCAAAACGATGTCCTCAGCCTCTATCAACATCAATTCTTCTTTACTATAATCACCTTGATTCTGCGACATCAAACGCCTCGCCATCTGTCGGGCTGCCTCCTCCAATTTTTCATCTATATAATGACCGTTCTCAAAATCCTCCTCTTTATCAATACAAGCCATCTGCAGTTGTTTGTTAAACTTCTCTTCGGCTGCCGGAGTAAAACGATACTGTAACTTTTTAAGTTTGTTGCGAGTAATATCCATTAATTCATCGGAAGTATAATTTTCAAAGTACAAATGCTTTGTAAATACCTTTTTCAAATCAGGCAACATACTCAATAAATAATTCATCTCATCTTCCCCATCCTCCAATATAACCAGAACATCGGGTTTCTCATGTAATAAAATGGAATGCAATACACCCAAAGCAACAACTCCCCTATCCTCCTCTTCCCCCATATGAAACAAGTCTCCAGCCTCTTCAATATACAAAATTCCCCCCCGACTTGTCTGCAAGGCTCGACGCACTAACTGCTCTTCAACAGCAGCTCCTTCCTGTACAAAATCCCGACGTTTAAAATGATGCACTTTACCATTCGATAACAATCCCAATACTTTAAACAATTCACCCAGCATATTTGCCACTGTACTTTTTCCCATTCCGGAATTACCAGCAAAGATAAGATGCATTGGAGAAAGCCGAGCTTCAAAACCGTGTTCTTTACGCAAACGTATAAATTCAGCATATTCGACAATACGCGTTATCTCTTCTTTTACTCTCCTCAACCCTACCATGCGGTATAGTCTATCCATTATTTCGTCCCTATCTTCCTGAGAATAGTTATTCAAAACGTCCTGTGCTTCTTGAGCACGACCATTTTCTACAGTCAGTTCTTGAACAAAATCATAAGGAACATCTTGCTTACCAATAATAAAAGGCATATTCAAAATCACTTTTCCCAAAAAAGATACAATCATCGTGTATTCACCCTCTTCTGACAACCCTTCTGCATTCCCCATATCTATTCCAAAGCATAATAAGGCATTGTCATGCCCCTCCTGATCTTTCATGAAATGGGCAGCTTTTGCTGTCTGCATGGACTTTAGGATACCATTTTGTCCTACCACCCGAATTACAAATTCGTATATCCATTCCTTTTGCAATAGATTTTGTGCCATAAACAAGAAACGGACGCTTTTTAAATCCTGACTATCCAACACTCTGAATGAATGAGGACGTTTACTTGCAGTCTCATCAGTCTCTTCGCAAACTCGGTCTATCGCCACATACATTGGGCGAAAATACTTATCTGACTCACCACTTCCCTCTATGATATAAATATCATCAGATTGTCCAGCCTCACCACCGATCTCAACATACAACCGATAGACACCTTCTTGCCATGCTCCGTTCTTCAAATCCTGAGCGGTCAGAATTTCCTCGTATGCAACTTGAGTATCATCTGTTTCCAATTCCATAGAACCGTTTTTTTCAGCTATACATACCGCTTTTTCTCCTTCCAAACGGAATAAATGCACAGAAATATTGCATTTCTGATTATCCCCTCCACAATGCTGATTAAACACTTCTGTATCTACATACAATTCTTTTATCTCTCCCACTGCATATACCGTACGATAATCCCTATCTCCACGATAATCCTGCCCAGGGTCAACACTCGCCCGTACACGACCAACAATCCACCCAGGTAATTCTGCCTGTCCGTCTTTTACTGCAGTAACGCTATTTGCTTCCATCGAAAGTAGGTTTAAGTAAGTTTCTTTCAAAATTAGATATTTATGTGACAAATGCAAATATTATACCACGAATTAATTTCGCCCCTTTCTCCCTTCTACAGCATATATAAAAATAAAAGCGTGTAGTGATATCACCACACGCTCCGTATACTAAGAGAAACTATTTCGTCTTGATTTAAGAACGACGTCCTCTATAATAAACAGCTTCCTTCAACTGTTCAAGTTTCTCATTCAATGCAGTATCTTCCCGATTACACATCACCCATAAACGGCAGCCATCTCCATCAGCTCTATACGCAGGCTGCAGATACTCTTTCTCATAGACTGTATAGCCATTTCTTTCATAATAGCGAACACGTCGGGTAGCAATATCTGTTTCTGCCGGCTCGGCCTCCAATATGCGTAATCCGTCCAGATTCTCTTTCATCCAATCCAATGTTTGCTGGCCTATTTTAGCATTCCGCATTTCAGCATAGATCGCCAAATGCTCCAAATAATAAAAAGTGCCGAAATCCCAATATACAAACAAACCAGCCAACTTACCATCACATTGTACGGCATTAAAAGACATTCTCGGTTCATCTATCAGCATTTTCTTCAATTGCTCCACATCACGTCGTTCCTCCAATGGGAATGCTTCTGTGTAAAGTTGCATCAACTTACCAAACTCTTCATCATTTGCATTTGTAATTTTTCTTAATGTAACCATAACATTTCCATTTAAATTATTCAACACTTAATTATTCTCTATCACAGGCATTCTCTCTTTGCTATTTGCCAAAATCACAACAGATACAGCCAACAATATAATGGCCATGCCCATAAATTGCCAAAATCCCAATTGCTCTTCAAATACCAAAACACCCATCGCTACCGCCGTCATCGGCTGCAGACATCCCAAGACGGCCGTTGTTGTAGATCCAACATGTTGCACAGCCAACACCAAAGTAAAATCAGAAACCAGTGTCGGTATCAAAGCCAATAAGAACAAATGAATCCATGTATCCATATCAGGAGCTAATTCAAGAGGCTGACCTTTTATTAATAAATTCAATCCAAAAACAATTGCACCTACAAACAAAACATAAAAAGTCAATTTTAAACCATCCATTTTAGACACATTGGATTTGTTTACGCCTACAATATACAAAGCATAAGTAATCACTGTTGTCAATACTAGCATTAATCCCTTCAAGCTAACTGTACCTTCAGAACCACTATAACTCAGCAGATATACCCCAGAAATCGCCATTGCAATAGCTATCAATAACGGAAGAGATACTCTATCTTTAAAAAACAAAATCATCACTAATGTCACAACCACAGGGTACAAAAAGTGAATCGTTGTCGCTATGCCACTCGGTATATATAAATATGAAGTAGTCAACAACAAAGCAGTCAACGAATAAAATAATCCCAGACCAGCCAAAACACCCAATTCGCGTAAAGTAACCTTCAAATCATGCCGTCGAATCAACAACCACACACCCAGCACCAGAGCTGACATTCCAAACCTGTAAAACATCACAGAGTCTACACCAACACCCTTCTGAATTACCGGCAAGGCAAACAGAGGTATCAATCCAAATGTTGATGAAGAAATCACACCATACACTAATCCTTTGATTCGATTCATAAACTTTTAAATTAATATGTTATTACTTATTATCAGCGCAAAGATAAGCACAAAACGTACTCTGAAAAATTTTTTTCACAAAAAGGCGAATTTTCTTGTCAAAATATTTGGAGATATAAAAAAGATGCCATACATTTGCACTCGCAATACAGAGGTATTGACAGAGATTGCGGGGTGGAGCAGTGGTAGCTCGTTGGGCTCATAACCCAAAGGTCGTTCGTTCGAGTCGGGCCCCCGCTACAAAACAAAAGACTAGCTATAAAGCTAGTCTTTTTTATTCTCTTAACTTTTCAGATAAAAATCCACAAAGAAACATAAAACAGTATCACAAACGGGTACGCAATGGTATCACAACATACCTTCAAAAAGAAAAAAGCCACAAATCACTTTAAATGTTAACATCAGAAGTTTAGTTAACTAAAAGAAAAAAGGGAAACTTCAGTTGAAGTTTCCCTTTCGTGATCCAGGCGGGATTCGAACCCACGACCTACGGCTTAGAAGGCCGTTGCTCTATCCAGCTGAGCTACTGGACCAACACTCATTTTTACGGTTTGGCGGTGCAAAGATACGCTTTTTATAATACACTCCAAACAAAATGAGACTTTTTTCTTCATCAAGATTTCTTTTTTAGCATAATACCACTAATAACAAAAGGAATTATGACAAAGAATGCCGTTCCAACAGTTACCAAACCTGTGTAGAAAGCCGGACAGCCAACAGGTAATTGGGATGGCGGGAAAAAAGTGACTATGAAAGAAAAAACCACCGCCAAAAAACCAACACCTGCGACAATCCACATTCCAGCTTTACCACCGGGGACCTTATATCCTCTGGGCAGATCAGGTTGTGTATAGCGTAATTTAATGCCAGCCAAATACATCATCATATACATCACTAAATAAACACCAATTGTCAAAGCAGTCAGCAAAAAGAATGCAACACTGACATCTTTCATAACAATATACAATGATGACAAAACAGTCACTATAGCACCCTGTAATAATAATATATTAATCTGCACTCCATTATTATTAGTTTTCTTCATAAAATCAGGTAACAACCCTTCTTTGGCAGTCCATAAAAGACCTCGACTCGGACCTGAAATCCATGACATAACACCTGCTAAAGCACCAAATGCTGTCAGTAATCCCATTACATTAGTCAACCAACTCACATTGTAATGCGCAAACACATCATGAAAGGTTTCCAATACACCAGACTGCAGATTAATTGTTTTATACGGTGCAACAATAGCTACCGCCAACGAACCAAAAGTAAATAAAACAAATGAAATTAAAGCAGCCAATAACATAGCAGCCGGAAATTGACGCTGAGGATTTTTCAATTCCTGCGCATGCACGGCATGAACTTCTACACCTGCAAATAATAAAAGAATACCGGCCAAAAATGCTATATCACTCATTCCCGTCATGTGAGGAAAAAAACGAGGATGCGCATGTCCAGCTTCTACATTGACAATCTGGGATACTGTGTCAGGAATATGCTCAAAAGAAACAGGATTACCTCCCATTACCCATACTAATGCCACAATAATGATAATGACACCCGGCAAAACAGTACCTATCAAAAATCCTTGACTGGTAATCTTTGAAATAAAAGACGTACCCATAAAAGTAAGAAGGGTGGCCAACCAATACATCACAATGGCAAATACTCCAACATATACACCATCTTGTGATAGTTCTGGTTTTCCGACCATGTATGCAATACAGGCTGCAGCAAACCCTAAAACAGTAGGATACCATACAACGTTTTGAATCCACTGAAGAAAAATAGCCGTAAATCCCATCCGCTTATTAAATGCTTCCTTCACCCAAGTGTATACACCACCACCTTCAGCAGCAAAAGCACTACCTAATTCAGCAGCCACAAGAGCAGCAGGGATTAAAAACAGGAAAGTAGCAAAACCAATGTAAAAAAACATGGTCATCTCCTCTTGTGCCATCATAGGCAGACCGCGAAGGCTGATAACAGCCGCCGCGGTCATAAGGGCTAATTGCCCCGTTGTGATATTCTTCACGATCTTATTCATGGTTAAAAAATTTAGAACTAACTTCCCTAATAACGAAGTTACACTTAAGATGTTTCCATTTTAATCACGAATCCATCTACATTCCAATTTATTTAACCATCGCCTACACTTGTTAGGCTGTCTATGTTTTTTTTATCTGGTTCCCAATACGCGCATATATTCTGCTATAGCTACTTTATACTGGTAATTCACAGAAACAACATTCGTATACGCTTGCAACCAACTAGCCTGAGCAGAAAGCACATCCAATATCGGAAGTTTCCCTTCATTATAGCTGAATGTATTCAAATCCAAATTATCTTCAGCTATCTCCAATGAAGAACGAACAATTTTCAATCGATTGGCAGTCTCTGTCATATTCACCCAAGCTTTACTAAGCTCTTTATTTACCTGATCACGCAACTGAGTACGTTCCAACTCCCTAACCTCTTCTTGAGAACGTCCTTTCTGCACCTCTTTACGCATTTTTCCCCAATGAAAAACAGGAATATTCACCTGTGCATAAGCCGTAGTAGCCCATTTCCGATCTCCATTTACATTCAGCAACTGGGTTCCGTACTTTTCTTTCACTCCTACAACTATTTGCGGTAAGAATTCTGAACGAGCCATACGTGTCTGCATTTTTGCAACTTCAACATTCTTCACTGCAGCCTGATAATCTGCTCGTTTTTCCAAGGCTTTATCCAATTCTTGTTCTTGAGGCTGTTGCAATGTATGTCGAATGGTATCTGACAAAAACACTTCTCTGTCAGGATCTGCACCCACCATGATATTAAGAGATTGTAATGCAATACGATAATTTGTCATCGCAGTATTTTGCTGCAATTCTGCCTCCTTCAAACGGTTTTGCACCATTAAAAGATCTGTCCGGCTAATTGCACCCTCTTCAAAACGCTTGTTTACGATTCCATACAATTCATTAATCAACACTACATATTCTTCTGCAACTCTTAATAAATTTTGATTTGCAACCAATGTCCAATAACATACATCTGCCGCATAAACAATATTATCCGTTGTATGTTCCACCGCTAACTGTGCAATGGCATATTGCAATTTTGCAACTTCATGCTGTTTACGCACAGCTCCTCCTGTGTATATCTGCTGAACAATTCCAGCTTCCACACCATAATTATCGTGTTTCAATGGTGTTCCTGGCAAAAAATCTATTTCTTCAAATTGCCAGGAATAGTTTCCAGAAACATCTACTCGCGGAAAAAAACCGGTTTTGATACTTTTCAATGAATAAAGAGCACCTTCAGCAGATTGTTGAGCTTTCTGCAAATCCTGGTTATACTCCAAAACTTGCGTTCTATATTCCTCTAAAGACAAGCTCTGTGCAAATGCACCACCAGCAAGTATCGTTCCAATAAAAATTAATATCCATTTTTTCATATTCTTCATCTTTATTCGTTCATGGTCTGCCGCTCAGTATTTTTTATTTTAAATAGCAAACTGTATGTTACAGGCAACACAAAAATGGTCAATAAACTTGCCACCAGCAATCCGCCCATAATACAAGCAGCCATACCACCAAACATAGCATCGAACAACAACGGCAACATACCGAGAATTGTTGTACCCGAAGCCATAGCAACAGGAACAATTCTAGATTTAGTAGCCTCTACAATAGCATCCAATCGCGGCAATCCACGCTGCTCCTCGATTCCGATTTGGTCTATCAACACAATCGCATTTTTTATATTCATACCCACAAGTCCCAATACACCCAACAAAGCAAAGAAGTCAAACATCTTACCTGTTACCACCAGACCAAACACAACACCGATAAATATCAATGGTACCATCAACAAGATAATAACCGGTTTACGATAAGTATGGAATAAGAAAAGCAATACAATAAACATCAGAATAAATGTCAAAGGCATATTAGCGCCAATAGCAGCATTAGATTCTGTTTGGGATTCATTTTCTCCAAAAATCTGCATCCGATAGCCTTGAGGCAATACAATTTCCTTTTCCAAGGCTTTTTTCACCTGAGCGTATGCCGCCATCGTATTTGCTCCACGTTTGGAATCACATTGTGCCATCATCACTTTTTCACGGTTATAGCGCTTAATCACATTATAATTGTAAGCAAAAGCGAAGCTATCCACCACTTGAGCCAACGGCACCGGATAACCAGATTGTGAGAACACCGGCAAAGTCTTCATATTGTCAATATCAGATGTCGAAATATTCTCTTCTTTCAACAATATCGGCATGAATAAATCTTTTTCTCTAAACTCACCCAAAGCCAAGCCATTCGTTGCTATTTTTAACGAATAGGCTACAGATTGACGAGATATTCCCAAACGCTGACCACGCTCCTGAGAGTAGGCTGGTTCCCAAACCGGAACTTTATTTCCCCAGCTATTTTTCACATCTGTTACCATATCACACTTGCGCATAATAGCCATAGCTTGTTCTGTTAATCTAGCCAGCGTATCAATATTTGCACCAATAAAACCAAATTCAATATTAGCTTCCACTGCTGGAGACAACTTAAATAACGATGAACGAATTAAAATATCAGGGAAATTAATACGGACATACTCATTCAAACGAGCTTCAACATCTGCTGTGTATTTCTTATCGCTAAGTTCAACCAACAAATTGCCAAAATTAGGTTTAGGGCCAAAAGAAGTACTTGCCAAATAGTAACGCAAAGGAGAACTTCCATAAGTAGCAGAAACGCTCACTACCTCTTTCTGTTGCAGCAAGAAATCCTCGATTTTACCCATTTCTTTTTCTGTCTCACGAATACTATAGCCTTCCGGCAAGAAACAATCAGCACGGAAATAAGGCTTATCCATACTCGGGAAGAAATTTTGCGGCAGCAATCCCATCACAACCATAGATAACATGAATAATCCAATCATAATCAACAGCGTTGTTTTCTTGAAACGAATCAAAAAGCGCAACATGTTTTCAAATTTATGATAGAATGGTTTATCATAAGGATCCTTTACAATATCTCCAGTACTATCTTTTAAAATAAACTCTCCAAAGGTCGTTGTCTGAGTCAATGCCAAAACCCAACTCAAAAGAAGGGAAACAGCCAACACGATAAACAATGGTTTTACCATTTCTGCCACAGACGAAGCCGCCAAATACAAAGGCAAGAAAGAAAAAACAGCAATCAATGTAGCACCCAACAACCCCCATTGAGGTGTTGTAGCCCCATCTATCAAAGCCTGACGACGCCGGATACCCCTGCTTACAGAAATCTGTGCATTATCGGTTACCACAATGGCATTGTCTACCAACATACCCATAGCAATAATAAAAGCAGCCAAAGAAGTACGATTCAGACCAACACCCATAAACTGCATAATCAATAACGTACCTCCAATACAGAAAATCAATGAACTACCTATCAGTAACCCTGCTCTCACTCCCATTACCAACAAAATGATAAAAATCACAATCGCAACTGATTCCACCAAGTTCAAGATAAAGCCATTATTTGCTTCTCTAGCAATTTGGTCTTCGGGATAAAGAGTCACCATCTCTATACCCACAGGCATCTGTTCTTCCAACTGAACCAAACGGGCACGAACAGACTCTCCAGCTTTCACCACATCATAATCAGATGCAGTCGAAACACCAACACCTATAGCCCGCTTACCATTGACGCGCATCAAGGTTCCTGGCGGTTCCAGATACCCTTTCTCGACATCAGCAATATCTCCTAAGCGAACTTGTTTCCCTGATTCTGTTACAATCAATTGATTACGAATATCAGTCAAATTTTTATAGGTACCTGTTGCCAAAATTCTCAACTGCATTTTCCCTGCCTTTTTCTCTCCAGTATTCACCAACTCATTCTGCGAACGTATTGTTTGCATCAACGTATTCAAATTGATTCCTGAATTAGCCAATTTAGACATGGAAATAAAAACATTCACCACTTCAGTCTGCTCACCAAAAAGAGCTACTTTTTGAACACCTTCTATTGTCACCAACTCAGTTTTCAAACGCTGTCCCCAATCTCGAAGATCGTGCCATGAAAATCCGTCATCAGCAGTCAGTGCAAAATAAATTCCAAATACATCACCAAAGTCATCCGACACCTTGATTGCCGATGCACCTTGCGGTAACTGAGCCTGAACATTCAAAACCTTACGTCTCAGTTCATCCCACATCTGAGGCATTTCTTCTGGCGGAGTTGCAGGATCTAATTCGATTGTAATTTTAGACATTCCATAGTAGGAATCAGACTTCAACTTGTACACCCTACGCATAGATTGTATTTCACGCTCAACCGGTTCTGTAATCAATTGTTCCACTTCTTTAGGAGAAGCTCCCGGATATTGTGTAATCAAAACCGCTGTCTTAATGACAAACGGAGAATCCTCTTTCTTTCCCAGCGAACCAAATGCCATTACACCACCAATCAACATCACCGCCAAGAAAAAATAAATCACTTTTGGATAATCCAATGAATATTTAGCTAAATTCATCTCTTCCCCCTTTTCAATTTTCCACTAACGACACTTTTTGTCCTGCAGTTATATAATTCACTCCGGCTACAACAATCACGTCATCAGCATCCAATCCTGACATGACCTCAACATAATCTGTACCAAATACCTGACCTACTTTTACCGGCTGACGATCTACAGCCCCCTGTGTTGCACGATACAACCACACAGAAGTCTCTCCCGTATCCGGATCTTTAAAGATTGCACTCATAGGAACTGCAAAACCTTCTCCAAAACTATTATCTATATTCAAATGCACTCTACATGAAAAACCAGGATAAATATTCATGCGATCACGAGCAAAAGCAGTATCCACAATAGCCAAACGAACCGGAATACCGCTTCCGTCTGGAGAAGCATCTACAAATTCTTTAACTTTAGCCTTAAACCATTGTCCTTTATAAGTATCAAACTCTACTTCTACCTGCATTTTTTCTCGAGTCAAACGGACATTAATTTCAGGTAATATAAATCCTACTTCCAGTTTATCCGGATTCACCAATTTAATAATCGATTCTCCTGGCTGCACCTTCTGAAAGTTTTCAACATAACGAGTTTCCACAAATCCATCAAAGGGAGCCACTAATTTTGTATCTTTCAAAGTATTACTTGATGTCTCGTAAGCCGATTGTGCCCGAATATAATCAGCTTCTGCTATTTCATACTCTTGACGGGAAATAGCCTGCATCGCCAACAAACGCTTATTGCGCTCCAACTGCGATTTAGCAGTTAACCATGCAGCTTTATTTGCCTCATTCTGCAAATTATAATCCAAAGGATCAACAGCTGCAATCACACTACCTTTTTTCACCTTTTGTCCCTCCTGCACATTCATTTCAATAAGCGGACCCGATACTTTAAAAGCCAACTTACTGTACTCTTCTGCTTCAACAACACCGGTATACACTTTCTGCATACGCCCAAAAGATTCCACCTTCATCACTCGTACCGGACGAGGGATGTTCTGATAATCAGCTTGCTTACTCTTACAAGCATTTACTGTCACTACGCCTAAACCGAGAATGACAATCCATTTTAACTTCATATAACTACTATTTAATGTATATTTTCATTTATGCACAGACAAATACGTCAATACTTTTTTTAAGTTTCTAAACTATCACATTAAAAATAACACGCCGATATACATCTATTCTTCCTGTACAATCATACCAAAATATAAAGATATCAAAAACTGTTCCATTATTCACAAATAGCCCTCTTTTGTGAACATTTTTTTCAATATTACAATTAACAAATCTTCAACAAATTGCATATCATACAGATTATCAACGAGAATATTTTTTAATACACACATAATATTTATGCTAATATTTTTTAGTCACGTACAATTATTTCTATTTATCAAAGCATGCAATACGATATTTTTTTCAACTTTGAGTGAAATTAATTCAAATCGCAAATACACAAAAATGTCAATAACAAACGAAAGGGATTAACCTGTATTTCTATCAAAGTTAATCCCTTTTATTTGAATAATATACCATTAATTCTTTCTATCTATTTTTGCT
>OGQF01000383.1_pt1 | contig 37798 bp, 36 predicted proteins | sample 1553141 | NCBI WGS metagenome assembly OGQF01 (sample SAMEA2580005, study PRJEB22360) | human gut metagenome | biome: human gut; feature: human-associated habitat; material: faeces | place: Denmark | collected 2008/2010
CGCATTTCGTCATCCTGAGCGGAGAAAAACGTCGTATGTTAGGGAAACGCTGATTCAATCGCAGAGACCGACTTGGCATGTATTTTCATACAATGCTTCGTCATAACCCGCCTTAAATAGCTTGCTATTCGCGGCGGCTTATTTATGGGGCGATGCCCGAAGGCCTTATGAGATAACGCTATTCCCGTACTGTCAGCCTTCCCCTCGAGGGGAAGTTGCCCCGTAGGGGCGGATAGGGCACTGGCGGTAAGAAAGACAGATGAGGAAATCGGAGAAGTGCGCGGTACATATAGGGAAAGCGTGTGTTCCTCGCCGCGAATGGCAAAGATTTCTCGCTTCGCTCGAAATGACGATACAGGAGAGACGGATGTCTCCCAGTCACCAGTCACTAAAAACCTAATTAAATACTTTCTTCGGATGAATGACGCCTCTCTCTACACTGGCAGTGCCGAGGAAGCGGGGGCCGCAAAAGGCGGCGGCGACTTCCACAGGCTTTTCTCGTGTGCGAAGGCGTTTGCCCAAGAGGAAATCGGCGGCTTCTTTCTCATCGAGCGCAAGGAGCGGCAGAGCGGAAAGGAGCGGGCGCAGGTCGGTCATGAGCGCACCTTCCGGATCCGCTTCGATTTCTTCCAGCGTCTTGGCTTCAGCGATAGAGAAGGGGCCCATCTCGCTGCGCAGGAGAAAGGACATGGTGAGCGGGCATCCGGCCGTTTCTCCCAGATCGCGGCCCAGTGCGCGGATGTAAGTGCCTGCCGAGCAGGTGACGGAGAGGCGGAGGATCGGCGGCTTCACTTCGCGGAGCGTCAGGTCGTAAATGGTGACAGGGCGAAGAGGGAGCTCGACGGCGTTTCCTTCGCGCGCCAGCTTGTAGGCGCGCTCACCATTCACTTTGATGGCGGAGTAGGACGATGGCCGCTGGAGGATGTCTCCGCGGAATTTTGCCGCGGCTCTTTCCCAGATCGAAGGATCTGCAGGGATCTCCCCCGTCTTCACCACGGTCCCTGTCACGTCCTCGGTGTCAGTGGCAAGGCCCATCAGAAATTCCGCTTCATACGTTTTCCGATGGATCGGCGCGTACTCGATGAGGCGCGTCGCGCGCCCCAAAAAGACAGGGAGCACGCCCGCCGCCATGGGGTCAAGCGTCCCGCCGTGGCCGATCTTCTTCTGCCCATAGATGCGCCGCAGACGCGCTATCACGTCGAAGGACGTCATCCCCGCCGGTTTCAATACATTCAGTACGCCGTCCATCAGAGATACTTCTCCGCGACAGCCATGAATTTCTTCTCCGCTTCTGTAAAGTCGCCTTCGATGGTGCATCCGGATGCCTTCCAGTGACCGCCGCCGCCAAATTCGCCGGCAAGCTCCGCGACATTGGCATAATTTTTGGAGCGCAGGGAGACACGGGTCTCGCCCTCTTTGCGATACTTGAAGAGTGCGGCGATCTCGCAGCCGCGGATGCAGCGCGGGATGGAGGCGTAATAGTCGGAATTTTCTCCATCGAGCGCCATGGCGTCTTGATCCATGTATGCGATGACGATCTTTCCATCGGCATAGGAGTGGACCGTCTTTGCCACCAGCTCGTAGCAGTGCATGGCTTCGATGGACTTCTCTTCGAGATGATTGGAAATATAGGATGGGTCAGCCCCCATCGCAACGAGCTGGCTCGCCATCAGGAGCGTATGCGGCGAGGTACAGCTGAATTTGAAGAAACCACTGTCCGTGCCGATGCCCATGTAAAGTGCATTGCAGGTGTCTTCGTCCATCTCGATGCCTTCGTCGAAAAACATTTCCGCAAGCATTTCCGCTGTCGCCGCATAGCGATACTGCAGATAGAGGAGATCGGTGAAGCGTTCATTCGTGCGATGATGGTCGATGGAGAGCGAGTCGATGTCCCGTGGGAAATCAAAATTTCCGCCGCGTTCCAGATTGGAAAGATCCGTGAAAACGATCGCATCGTAGTCCCTTCCTTCCGGGATCGATGTATGAACGAGCGCGGAGGCCTTCACGAGCGTGTACACCTTCGGTACCGGATCCGGAAGCAGCATGTCCGCCTCCTTCCCCATGGACACGAGGACATTGTGCAGCGCACAGATAGAGCCGACATCATCTCCATCCGGATGTTCGTGACCGACCAGCAGGAAGCGCTTGTGGGATTTCAGAAAATCCATGGCCTCCTTCTTGCCGATCTCTTTGGCATGGTTCATTGCAAGGCTCATTCTTTCACCTCATCCTTATGAATCTTCTTCAGAAGGCCATCGATATGCATGCCGTAGTCCAAAGAGGCATCTTCAGAAAAGGTGATCTCCGGCGTGTAGTAGATCTTGAGACGCTGCCCGAGCTCACGGCGCACGAAGCCGCGGCTCTTATTCAGCGCATCGAGCGATGCTTTCTTCTCTTCCGGTTTGCCGAAAAGGCTAACGTAAATGGTCGCTTCGCGCAGATCGCCTGTCACCTTGACTTCGGTCACCGTGACAAAGCCGATGCGCGGGTCTTTCAGATCATGAAGGAGCATCTGGCTCACTTCCTGCTTGATAAATTCCTGTACTTTGCGTACTCGTAATTCGGACATAGTAAGTACCTCGCTCTCTGGAAATACGATTCGAACATGTGTCGAGTGTAAGGGTTGTGGATTCAGGGTTCAGGGCTCAGGGTTAGCCCCTGGGGCGTACTGCCCTTTGATTCCGTTTGAAAGCTTCGCTTGAATGAGAAATTAGAAATGAGAAATGCGAAATGGTGGTGCGGCGCCAGATCCTTCGACTCAGTTCTCACTGTTCCGCCTTTACATGATCGAACATCCGACATTTCACTCCGCTCAGGATGACGAAATGCGCCGCGAAGCATAAATAATGGCGATGCCATGAGCTGGCATGCCAGTCACTAGTCACTTGCGACACCTAATCCCTAGCTACTCATCCCTGCTTTCAAACTTTCTGGAGGTATCCCTTTCCCGTATCGTCATCCCGAGCGTAGCCGAGGGATCTTTCTAGGGAAACACTGATTCAATCGTTGTCAGATTTTACTCTTGAATCTTTATGCATAGCAAGGAATAACCTGACGAGAATAGCGAGCTATTTAAGGAAGGTTATGACGAAGCTATGTATAAAAATTCTTGTAAAATCTGACTCTGCGATTGAATCAGCGTTTTCCTTGCACTGCGGTCAGTATCACATAAGCACCGGCAGAGAAACAACGCCTTGGTGCTACGTATTTCTGCTTTCACACATCCTTCGTTTAGCGGTCTGCAAGAAAGATTTCTCGCTTCGCTCGAAATGACGATACGAGAGTCTGATGTCTCCTAGTCACTAGTCACCAGTCCCTAGTCACCCCAAAACAAAATCGTTCGCCCTTATGAAATTGTAAAGGCGAACGATGTATGCATTATTTCAGTTCAGCAGCTTCTTCTTTCAGTTCGAAGGATTCCAGCTGGTCTCCCTCTTTGACGTCACGATAGCTGTCGATGGCGATGCCGCATTCGAAGCCGGCAGCGACTTCCTTCACGTCATCCTTGAAGCGGCGCAGCGATGCGATCTTGCCTTCATGGATGACGATGCCGTCACGGATCAGGCGCAGCTGGCAATTGCTGGTGATCTTGCCGTCCTGCACGTAGGAACCGGCGACGATGACCTTCGGTGTGTGGATGACCTGACGGATTTCCGCATGGCCGAGGACCACTTCGCGGATGGTCGGCGAGAGCATGCCTGCCATCGCTGCCTTGACATCATCAATGCAGTCATAGATGACACGGTAGAGACGGACATCGACGCCGTCCTTTTCAGCCATAGCACGTGCATTCGCATCCGGACGGACGTTGAAGCCGATGATGAGGGCATTCGATGCGGAAGCGAGCATGACATCGGATTCATTGATCGCACCGACGGCGGAGTGAACGATGGAGATGCGGACTTCTTCGCTCTTGATGGCCTGTAGGGACTGTACGAGCGCTTCGACGGAGCCCTGAACGTCAGCTTTGATGATGACGTCGAGTTCCTTCATTTCCCCTTCCTTGATCTTTTCGAAGATGTTGTCAAGGGTGACTTTCTGGACGCTTCTCTGTTCTTCTTCCTTCGCACGGGATGCGCGGATTTCCGCGATATTTCTAGCCTTCTTTTCATCCATGACGAAGAAGTGGTCGCCGGCTTCCGGCACGCTGTCCATGCCGAGGATTTCGACCGGTACAGACGGTTCCGCACTCTTCATCTTGCGGCCGTTTTCATTGTTCATCGCGCGGACGCGGCCCCAGCTCTTGCCAGCCAGGATGCCGTCACCGATATGGAGAGTACCGTTCTGGACAAGGACGCTCATGACAGGGCCTCTGCCTTTATCCAGCTGGGCTTCGACGACGACGCCGTAGGCTTCGCGGTTCGGATTGGCCTTGAGTTCCTGCATTTCAGCGACGAGGAGAATGTTTTCCAAAAGGTCATCGAGCCCGATTTTCTTCTTCGCGGAAATCGGTGTCATGATGACATCGCCGCCCCAGTCTTCCGCGAGCAGGCCTTCTTTGGCGAGTTCTTCCTTGATGCGGTCCGGGTTGGCACCTGGTTTATCGATCTTGTTGATCGCGACCATGATCGGTACACCGGCATTCTTTGCGTGATGGATCGCTTCGACGGTCTGCGGCATGACACCGTCATCGGCTGCTACGATGAGGACAGCGATATCGGTCAGCTGCGCGCCGCGGGAACGCATGGCGGTGAAGGCTTCGTGGCCCGGGGTATCGAGGAAGGTGATCTTATGGTTCTTGTAACGGATCTGGTATGCACCGATGCGCTGGGTAATGCCGCCGGCTTCGTGGAGCGCGACATTCGTCTGACGGAGAGCATCGAGCAGGGTGGTCTTGCCGTGGTCGACGTGGCCCATGATGGTGACGACAGCCGGTCTTGGCTTCAAGAAACGCGGATCATCTTCCGCCGGAATGTACTCGGTCGGATCCGCCGGAGCTTCCGCTTCGATCAGGGTGATGCCGAATTCCTCTGCTAGGATCTCGATGGTGTCACGATCCAGATTCTGGTTGATGGTCGCCATGACGCCGTCCATCATGAGTGCTTTGATGATTTCGCTGACTTCACGCCCGAAAAGCTCTGCCAGCTCCTTGACGGTGACGCTCGGCGGCAGCTCGACTTCTGTCGGGTACGCAGCCACTTTCTTTTCATTCGTGTGCTTCTTCTTCTTGCTCTGGCTCAAAGAACGGGCCATGAGGGAGCCGCCTTCCTTCTCTCTGCGGCTTCTTTCCCAGTCCTTCTTCGTCTTCTTCTTGGCCGGTTTTTCCGTTCTTCTGGTGACCGGCTTCTGCGCGGTCTCTTCTACCAGAGCCGGAGCGGCAGATGCCGGGCGCTGCGGACGAGCCGGACGATCGGTCTTCGGGCGGTCCCAATTTCTATCGTTCTTGAAGCGGTCATTTCTTGCATTACCGCCGGTCTGTCCGTTTCTTGCCCCCTGCGGACGGTCGCCGTTGCGGCCCAAACGATCATTTCTCTGACCGTCTCTCCCCTGCGGGCGGCCTGCCCCATCACGGCGTTCGCCGTTTCTATCATTTCTATCGTTTCTGCCTTCGCTGCGTCCATCGCGTCTCTGGCCGTCTCTTCTTCCATCGCGGCGCACATCCTGACGAGATGCGTCTCTCGCCGGACGGGTCGGACGTTCTGCCGCCTTGGTCTCTGCCTTGGCCGGCTCTGCCTTCGGCGCCGGTTTCGGAGCTTCTGCCGGCTTCACTTCTTCTGTGGAATAGGAAGAGTAGGAAGACTGGCGGGCATTGCCCTTCTTGCCATTCGGCTGACCTGCCTGATCAAAGCGGACGGTACGCATCACCGGGCGCTTTGCCGCCTTCTTCTTTTCCTGAGCGATGTGACGCGCGAGGATGGACTTGCCATTGTCATCCACGCCGGAGAGACGGTTCGTCACATCGACATGACCGACTTTCAAAATTTCAATGACTTCTTTATCTGTCTTGCCAAATTCTTTGGCAAGTTCATAAACTCTGTACTTCTTTTTCTGCATAAGCAGCCTCCCAAGTGTATGTCAATTCGTTAGTTGATTTCGTCATGAGAAAATGGGGTTAATGGTTCAAGGTTCTGGGTTAGCCCCTGGGGCGTGACACCTCTTGATTTCATAAGAAAGAGGTTCAGCGGGTTCTATGGGTATGGGTTCAAAAGGGTGGGCGGTGTTGGCGCGGCGCATAAAATATGAAAGCGCCGAGAAAGTTTGAAACCAGCGGTTTTCTCGTATCGCAAACCTAATCCCTCGCTACTAATCCCTAGCCACTCATCCCTTCTTTCAAACCTCAGGGTTTTGGTGACGGCTTCCCCGCGAATATATACGGGGCGATGCCCGAAAGCGGTATTCAAGTCACCAGTCACTAGCTACTAGCTACTAGCTACTAGCTCCCAGTCCCTAGTCACTCAAATATCCCATTTCCGACTGCCTTCGGCAGCTATCTTTCAGCCAGCGCCTTGTCGATCTTTTCAGCGATCGCGCGGCTAAATCCTTTATCTGTGATGAGCGCCGCTGTGCGTACCCCTTTGCCGAGGGCGCTGCCCAGCCTCTCCTTTTCTCCAAACAGTCTGTAGGAAATATGCGCTCTTTCTGCAGCATTTCTGTACTCATCCTTTGTTCTTGGGGAGCTGTCTTCTGTGATAATGAGAAGAGCTGCTTTCGGAGCTTTCACATTCTTGAGCCCTTCTGCCACCTGTTCATTTCCCGAAAGCAGACGACCTGCCTTCATACAAAGGCCAAGCATGCGGTATACCGGCTCATCCATTCTCGATCTGTTCCTTCAACGCATCGTACACGTCCTTGGATACCGGACGCTTCAGGGATTTTTCCAGACCATGGGACTCGTAGGCCTTGGTAAAGCACTCGATATCATCGCACACGTAGACACCGCGGCCGGATTTCTTGCCCGTGCGGTCAAGCTCGATGAGCCCCGACGGCAAAGCCACGATACGGAGCAGCTCCTTCTTCGGCTTCAGCTCCTTGCAGCCTACGCACATGCGCATGGGGATCTTTTTTACTTTCATTCCTTAGCTTCCTCCCCCATATCGCTTTCGATATCTCCCAAAATGTCATCATCGACATCGGCGCTGTCCGTTTCGCCAAAGCCTTCCTCATTCGCCTGCGTTTCGCTCTTGATATCGATCTTCCAGTTCGTCAGCTTGGCAGCCAGGCGGGCATTCTGACCTGCTTTGCCGATGGCCAGCGACAGCTGGTAGTCCGGTACGATGACATAGGAGGATTTTTCTTCTTCCCATACGGAAACGGAAACAACCTTCGCCGGAGAGAGCGCATTCGCAATATAGATCGCCGGATCTTCGTCCCAGCGGACGATATCGATCTTTTCATCATGCAGCTCGTTCACGATATTCTGTACACGCTGCCCTTTCGGCCCGACGCACGCGCCGACCGGATCGACAGCCGGATCCATTGCATATACGGCGATCTTGGAGCGGGAGCCCGCTTCACGGACGACACTCTTGATCTCCACGGTGCCGCTGTAAATTTCCGGTACCTCCAGCTCGAAAAGTCTCTTCAAGAGGCCCGGATGGGTTCTCGAGAGGATGATTTCCGGTCCCTTCGTGGTCTTTCTGACTTCGAGGACATAGCACTTGATCTTATCATTCGGCTGGAATTCTTCGCCTTCGATCTGTTCTGCGAAAGGCAGGATTCCTTCTACGCGGCCGAGGTCGACAAAAATGGTGCGGGATTCATTCCATTTTACTACGCCGGTGATCACATCGCCTTCGCGGCCGGAGAACTCGTCATAAATGGAGCCTCTCTCCGCTTCGCGCAGCTTCTGGATCATGACCTGCTTAGCGGCCTGCGCTGCGACACGGCCAAAATTCTTCGGTGTCACATCGATGCGGAGCATGTCACCCGCTTCATAGCTGCGGTCGATCTTCTTTGCCTCTTCCACCGTGATCTCATTGATCGCATTTTCAGAGTCTTCATGGATTTCGTCCACGACGGTCTTCTCTTCATAAATTTTATATTCCCCGGTTTCACGGTTGAGAGAAACCGAAGCCTTGGCATTGCTGCCGCTTTCCTTTTTGTAAGCGGTCAAGAGCACCATTTCCAGTGCATCAAACACCATATTTCTATCAACTTTTTTGATCTTGACCAGGGCTTCTACTGCTTCCAATAATACCTTGCCGTCCACGATGAACTATTCCTCCTCGATTAAAACGAAAAATGAAGTCTTACCTGTGAAATTTTATCTCTATTCAATGCGATTTCCTTACCGTCTGCAAGCGTCAGCGCCAGCTCGCCATCCTCGGTGAGCCCTTCCAGATGCGCAGTGAATGCTTTGACACCGCCTGCTTCTCCCAGAGGAGCAAACAGCTTCACATCCACATCGCTTCCCGCATAGCGGCGGAAATCCTTATCTTTCTTCAATACACGATCGAGCCCTGGAGAAGAGACTTCCAGCATGTAGTTATCCGGAATGATATCCTTCTCATCCAGAATCTCGCCCGCCTTCTCACTGATGCTCTGGCAGTCTGCGAGATCCACGCCGCCTTCCTTGTCAATGAAAATACGAAGGATCCAATTCCTTTCACGGACATACTCGACATCGACAAGTTCGATGCCATCCGCATCCAGGATCGGTTCCAGCAAAGCTTCTACGGCTTCTTCGATTGCTTTATTTGCCATGATAAGCCTCCTTGCCTATTTGCAAACAGTGGGCAGTGAACCGGTTGCATGGGCTCTACAGATTCCATACGCTGCACATAGACCTGATCCCCAATCCCTGCCAACTTATTCCATATATAAGAAAAAGTGAGCCGCAGCTCACTCACCAGGAAATTCTATACACATAACTTGCGATATTATTATACCATACGTTGTAAAGGGAAAGCAATAAAAAAGGTTCAGGGTTAGCCTCCGAGCGTGCTAAGTTTGAAAGAAGGGATGAGTAGCTAGGGATTAGGAGTCTCAAGTGACTGGTGACTAGTGACTGGCATGCCAGCGCATGGCATCGCCCTATTTATACTTCGCGGCGCTTCTATTTTTTTGCGCCGCATCTCCATTTCGCATTTCTCATTTCTCATTCAAACGAAGCTTTCATCCGCAATCAAAGAGCGCCCCGCCCCGTGGGCTAACCCTCTAATCCTCGATCACCGGATGCTCATAGAGCTCCTTCAGATCCTTTTCCAGGTGCTTCTCGATCGCTGCCTCAAGTGCTTCGATGGATTTCGCATCGTACTGATGAATGATACCCGGGATACCCTTGGCGCGAAGTTCGCCATAGTATTCATCGCGATACATATTATAAAAGAAAAGGATCCCCGTGTCTTTTTCTTCGCACTCATAGGCGGCGATGATGTAGGAGCCGTTCAATCCAAGGAGCGGCATTTTCGGCGCAATGACGCGCACATAGTGCCCGAGCTTCTCCGGCAGCAGCTCTTCATAGTCCCAGACCATGAAGCCCTTGCCCTCGACCAGAATGGAGACCTTCTCGCGATGGATGAGCTCCTTCTCGATCGCTTCCGGTGTCAGCAGCTTCACAAGACGCTTAAATTCCTCAAAATCACCCGTGATGCATTCGATCTCCGTCAGCGTGATCATGTGCAGATCCATCTTCACCATGTAATCCGCTGTTTCCTCATCGTAGAGGACGCGGATCTTCCATCCATTCGACTTGTGAAACCAGCCGAAGGCATAATAATTGCGGTCGTGCTGCTCATCGATGGTGCGAAGCTCGTAGTCACCGATGACCGGTGGAAGCTCTTTTCCCTCGTACCAGGCAAGCAGCTTCTCGCGGCGCTCCGCCCGCGCCTTCTGTGTTTTTTCATCCACGTCAGCCATGATGGCTCCTTTCTAAATGAGACTAGAAGACTAGAAGATGTTAGACATTAGACATTAGACATTAGACTTCAGATTTCAGATTTCAGACTTCGGATTTCTGACCTCTGACTTCTGACCTCTGACTTCTGACCTCTGACTTCTAGCATCTGACCTCTAACTTCCGATTCCTAGTCACTAGTCCCCAGTCACTAGTCACTAGTCCCCAGCCACTAATCCCAGTCACTTCTCCGTCCGTTCTTTCTCTAGCCGGTCTCTGGCTGCGGTAACGGACTTCACAAATTCCCGCGTTTCCGGGAAGGGGATCTGGTTCAAATCAGAGAAGCCTTCCTTCCAGCCATAGTCCTTCATCCACTGGTCCACATTGCCGCGCCCCGCATTGTACGCGGCCAGCGCAAGGACTTCGTTATTGTGATACTCCTTCAAAAGGTAATTGATATACCAAGCGCCCAGCGGAATATTTTCCTCGGGACGCTCCAGACGGTTCGCCGGAAGACCGCTTTCCTCGGAAATCCACTCTGCGGTATCCGGCATGAGCTGCATCATGCCGATCGCGCCCACATGGGAGACCGCCTTTTTATCGAATTTGCTCTCCGTCAGGATGACAGCTTCCAAAAGAGCAGGCGAGATCTCTTCCTTCTTCGCGCTCTCTGAAATGAGGAGAGAAATCTCCCGCGAGGGACGCATGAAGGAAATGTCCGAAAGGATGTAGAGCACAAGGCCGCATAGAATGGCCAGAAGAAGGGTGAAGAGCATGGCTCCCGTATTTTCCTGATGTCTATGGACTTCTCTCTTTTTCCGTTTCAACGCGGTTCTCATGGATGCCTCCTTTCATGTAAAAATGATGTGGGATTCAGGGTTGTGGGTTCAGGGTTCAGAGTTAGCCTCTGGGGCGTGGTGCCCCTTTATTACATTTGAAAACCTCGCTTGAATGAGAAATGAGAAATGAGAAATGGCAGTGCGGAGCATAAAATGCTGGAAGCGCCGCGGAGGCTTGAAACGAGGGAAATGCTGATTAAATCACAGAGTCAGATTTTACAAGAATTTATATATATAGCTTCGCCATAACCCTCCTTACATAGCTCGCTATTCGCGTCAGGTTATTCCTCGCCATACATAAAAATTCAAGAGTAAAATCAGGCAACGATTTAATCAGTGTTCCCCTAGCGATTTTCTCGTATCGCAAACCTAATCCCTAGCTACTCATCCCTAGCTACTAATTCCTAGTCACCAGTCACTAGTCCCTAATATTCCTCATCCGTTCCTTCGCCTTCGCGAGGGCTTCTCTCACCTGGCGGCGCGTGTCTTCGACGGAGCGGCTGTTATCGATGATGACATCCGCGTAGTTCAATTTATTGCCCGTCGGCATCTGCTTATGGATGCGGTCCAGAACCTGCTCTCTGGTGAAGCCGTCACGGAGGGTGACACGCTCGATCTGCATTTCCAGCGGTACTTTGACGATCCAGACCTCCTCTACGCGCAGCTGCCATGAGATTTCCAAAAGGAGCGGCATGTCGAGTACGACCAGATCATGGCCTGCCTCTTGGGCTTTCAGCAGCTCTTCCTGCGTGCGGTGCCAGATGAAGGGATGAATGATGGCATTCAGCTGCTGGCGTTTCTCTTCCTTCGTGAAAACGATCGCCGCCGTTTTCTCCCGATCGAGCGTCCCGTCTTCATTGAAAATGTCATCGCCAAAGGCGCGCCGGATGTCTTCCATCGCCGCACTGCCCGGCCGCACTGCCTCGCGCGCCAGCTTGTCCCCGTCAATGATGGGGATACCAAGTTCTTTGAGATAGGAGGAAACCGTGCTTTTTCCGCAGCCTACGCCGCCGGATAATCCGATACGATACATAATGAGATAACTTCCTTTGAATGATAATGAGAAAAGGGGGTAAGGGTTCAAGGTCCAGGGTTAGCCCGTGGGGCGGGTTGCCCTTTGATTACGTTTGAAAGTTTCGCTTGAATGAGAAATTAGAAATGAGAAATGGTGGTGCGGCGCGTAAAAATATGGAAGCGCCGCAGAATTTTGATAGCGCTTCGCGCCGTCGTCATCTCAAGCGTAGCCGAGAGATCTTCCTTGCAGAACGGTCAACGTTCCAATTGCGAAATTTCGATCACCGCTTGCTTCTAATCCCCAATCCCTAATCCCTAGTCACCAGCCTCTCCGCTCACTTTGTCTCCGCCCAGTTCTTCCCTTCATTGACATCAGCAAGGAGCGGGACTTTGAGTGTGACGACGGACTCCATCGTTTCTTTTAAGAGAGCCGCGATTTCCTCTTTCTCTTCCAGTGTCACTTCTGCGACCAGTTCATCATGGACCTGCAGAAGGACGCGGCTCTTATAGCGGCCCTTCCTCAGCTTGTCATAGACGGCGATCATGGCCATCTTCATGATATCGGCTGCCGTGCCCTGTATCGGTGTATTCATCGCCATGCGCTCGGCCAAAGAACGGCGCATGAAATTCTTGCTGCGGATGTCCGGAAGCTCGCGATAGCGGCCGAAAAGCGTGACCGCTCGCCCTGTCTCTCTGGCCTCTTCGATCATGCGCTGCATGAAGCCCAAGATCTTCGGGTAGCGAGCATTGTACCTGTCGATATAGTCCTGCGCCTGCTTGGGCGTGATGCCGAGCTGCTTGGAAAGGCCAAATCCGCTGATGCCGTAGATGATGCCGAAATTGACAGCCTTCGCATGGCTTCGCTGCTCGTCGGTGACTTCCTCGAAGGGGATGCCCAGCACTTCAGCTGCCGTGCGGCGGTGGATATCCTCGCGGTTCGCAAAGGCAGCGATCAGGCTCTCGTCGCCGCACATATGCGCAAGGATGCGGAGCTCGACCTGCGAGTAGTCAGAAGAGATGAAGCAGTCATAGCCCTCGCCCGGCACGAAAAGGGAGCGTATCTTTTTCCCTTCCTCCGTGCGGACAGGAATGTTCTGCAGGTTCGGATCCGAGCTCGAAAGACGGCCCGTAGCCGTCACCGTCTGGTTGAAGGAGCCGTGAATGCGGCCCGTTTCCTTACAGATGAGCTTCGGCAGCGCTTCAAGGTAGGTGGAAATCAATTTCGAAAGTGTGCGGTAACGAAGGATCTTCCCCACAAAGGGATAGCTTGCCGCCAGATTTTCCAGCACGTCCGCAGCGGTCGAGTAGCCTGTCTTCGTCTTCTTGCCCGCCGGCATCCCCAGCTTCTCGAAGAGGATATGTCCGAGCTGTTTGGGCGAATTGATATTGAACGGTTCCCCTGCCTCAGTGTAGATGTCTTTCACAAGGAGGCGCGCCTCGCTCTCCATGTCCGCCTTGACCTCCTGCCAGCGCTGCTGGTCCGTCGCAATGCCGGCCTTCTCCATCGCGACAAGCACCTTGACAAGCGGCTCTTCCACATCCGTAAAGAGTGTCATCACGCCATTTTCTTCGAGCTTGCGGCAGCACGGTTCATAGATCTTCGACAGGAAATCACCGATGAGACTGCCCTTGTCTGCGAAATCTTCCATCTCATCCGCAAAAACTTCGGGCACTTCATAGAGCCCTGCCATGTACGACAAGGGGTACGTCACACGCGCCGGATCCAGCAGGTAGGAGGCGAGCTGCACATCAAAGAGCGGCAGATGCTCAGAGGGAAAATCGGACTCCATGAGGGCTTTCGCATCGACAGTCACCACCGCTTTCGCTTTCGCGAGGGCTTCGGCGAGCTTCTCATACTGCGCCGGCCCCGCCGTGTACGCATGTCCCTCACACGCAACGACCGCAGACCTTGCCGTGAAGAAAGGCGCGATCCCATAGCGATCGATCACAAGGGCTGCGACCTTTTCGTCAAACGCCTCGTCCTGCCAGGGGATCGCCTTCACAAGCTCTCTCTGGCTCTTCTCTTTCTTCGCTTCCGCCAGTGCCCGGAAGCGCGGAAGGCCGGCAAACTGCGCAAGAAGATTGATCCCAAGTTTTTGGAAAAGGACGCGCATTTCCTCAAAATGAACCGGCTGATGCATGTCTTCCAGAGATGTCTCCATCGGCACGTCACGCTTGATGGTGGCAAGGTCATAGGAAAGATAGGCCAGCTCTTTATTTGCGGTAAGCTTCTTTCCCTGCGCGCCTTTGATTTCGCTCACATGTGCATACAGATTATCCAGATTGTCATACTGCGTGATGAGCTTCAAAGCCGTCTTCTCGCCGATCCCCGGCACGCCGGGGATATTGTCAGCGGTATCCCCCATGAGCGCCTTCATGTCGATCACCTGACGCGGCTCAATGTGGTACTTTTCAAAGACCGCTTCCGGCGTCATGGCTGCCATATTCGTGATGCCCTTCTGGGTGAGGAAGACCGTCGTCTGGCGGCTGGAAAGCTGCAGCGCATCGCGGTCGCCCGTCACGATATTGACCGGCATTTCCTTTTCATAGCGAAGCGAAAGCGTCCCTAGGATGTCATCCCCCTCGTAGCCGTCGAGACTGTACACCGCGACACCCATCACCTGCATCACGTCACGGATGAGGTCAAACTGCGGCACCAGCTCATCCGGTGCCGGCTTTCTCGTGGCTTTGTACCCCTCGTACATCTCCGTGCGGAAGGTGTGACGGTCCTTGTCGAAAGTCACTGCCATATACTCCGGATCCAGATCACGATAGAGACCGAGCAGCATCCGCAGAAATCCATAGACCGCGTTCGTCGGGATCCCATCCGGCGATGTCATAGTGGGCGGCAGCGCATAGAACGCGCGATATAAAAGGCTACTGCCATCGATGATGACCAATTTCTTTTCCATAATATTCTCCGTATCACAATTCACTGCGCCAATGGCGCAGGCATTTTTGCCATATATTATAACATATCTATAGAATAAGTTGGCTCCCCCAAGACAATGCCTGCTTGAAGCCTGAAGACTCTAAGACTAGGAGAGTGGAAGACTGGGAGACGTCAGGTATCAGATGTCAGATGTCTAACGTCTGACTGCCATCCAGACACAAAAAAGCTCATCCAATGGATGAGCTTTTTCTCATTTTAGTGGTGCGGTCGGAGAGATTTGAACTCTCACGGATTACTCCACTACCGCCTGAAGATAGCGCGTCTGCCAGTTCCGCCACGACCGCATATAAAATTAAATTGAGGGAATCAAGTAGAAAAAAGAGTGGTGCGGCTGGTGAGACTTGAACTCACACGATCGAAAGATCACTACCCCCTCAAAGTAGCGCGTCTGCCATTCCGCCACAGCCGCAGGAATGGTGCCTCAGAACGGAATCGAACCGTTGACACAAGGATTTTCAGTCCTTTGCTCTACCAACTGAGCTACCGAGGCAAATAAAAGTGGCGACCCGGATCAGATTTGAACTGACGATCTCCGCCGTGACAGGGCGGCATGTTAGACCACTACACCACCGGGCCGCACGTAAGTTACGCATATTAGTATATCCATCCATGGTACTTTTGTCAAGCACTTTTTGAAAAATGGTTGCCCTTGGGCGATAGGGGTGGCTGGGGACTGCGAACCCTCTCGCACCGTCATTTCGAGCGCAAGCGAGAAATCTTTGTCATTCGCGGTCAAAATGGTCAATGTTTGAAAGCCTCAAACGGGAAACCGGCTCTTCAAGAAACCTTCGGGCATCGCCATGATCGATACTCCGCGGCGCTTCTGATTTTTATGCGTCGGCCCCCTAACCCCCTTGAACCTCTTGAACCCGCTGAACCTCGTTCACGCGCAATCAAAGGGCGAAACGCCTTTCCCCTATTTTCTACAGATGATACAATTCCGGTCTTCTGTCGCGAAATACATTGATGCTCTCTCGGATGCCCTGTAGCACATCCGTATCGATCTCCGCCGTGGCCACCTGCTCCTTTTCACCCAGATGGAGCAATTCTTCCCCCAAAGGCGAGAGCAGCATGGAGTTTCCGCCGTACTGCGTGCTGCCGGCGCAGCCGCATTCATTCACTGCACAGAAAAACATCTGATTCTCGATCGCTCGAGCTTTAGAAAGAGTGATCCAGTGCTCCTTCCTTACGAGCGGCCAAGCAGCGGGGAGGAAAAACAGATCCACGCCCTGCAAGGCTTCTGTCCGGATCAGCTCACAAAAGCGTACGTCATAGCAGATCGCCATCGAGCAGGCGATCCCGTCCAGCGTAAAGTGGACCGTGGAAGAGCCGCCGGTATACGACTTCGTTTCTCCCATCGGGCTAAAGCCGTGGATCTTATCATAAGAGGCAACGACCTCGCCCTTGCGATCAAAGATATAGCTTCGATTGAAAACGCATCCGTTTTCCAAAACGCTGACCGAGCCCGCCACGATATTGACGCCATGCTCCTTGGCAAATGCTCCGCATACCTTTTTCGTCTGCACGCCATCTGCATCAGAAGCGGCATAGAGTGCGCTGTCCGGCGACGGAAAGAAACCGGTGTTTAACGTTTCCGGCAGGACAAGAATGTCCGGCTTGTCTTCCAGCGCAAGCTCCATCAGCTGCACGGCTTTTTCATAATTTCTTTCCACCTGTCCCAGCTCTACATCCATTTGAATCAGACTGATCTTTTCCTTCATAAAGCCTCCACCCATCCTGTCACTCAAACGAACCATCGAATTTCATTCAATGTACCGCCTCCGGCTTTTTCTGTCAAGAAAAATGGCTCCCTCTTTCTCCCATCAAAAAAGAGCCGGAGGCAAAAGCCCCCGGCTCTTTTCTTATGCAGGACAGCTATGAGATAGTCACTCCCTGCCCCTTATGATTTTCTCAATCAGGCAGATCATTACGAAGGACACGATGCGCCATGCCCACCGTGACCTCATTGAAATGAAGCACACCCACGCCGACAAAGATCGCAACGCAGAGATGCTCATTCCAGCGGGCGATACCGATCTTGCCGCCGACATTCATGCCGATCGCCATCGGCTTCACCTGCTCGATGGCAGACTCCATGGCTCCGACCACAGAGCCGTCCCCCACATGAGTATCCGAGATGACCTTCTGCCTTTGGGCAGCCACGATGGCCGATTCGAAAATTTTCGGAAGGATATCCAGAAACTTCCCGCCAAAGTTCACAGCGACAGCGCGGATGCCATCCTTCGCCAGCCTTTCCTTCAGCGCATTCTCATCTGCCCGCGTCTCGGTCAAAGACATGCGGAGCGCGGCCCGTGCAATATCAGCACTCTGGTATTCTTTGTAAACCATCTCAGTTTTCCCGTTCTTTGATTTCACGGATCAGGTTTGCGACAAACATCGGGAGAGACTGGGACCCCTGGTCGCCATTCTTTCTGCTTCTGACAGAAATGGTGTGACCCTTCATTTCCTGATCGCCCACGATGATCATGTACGGTACCTTCTCCATCTGTGCCTTGCGGATCTTGTAGCCCAGTGTTTCATTGGCCTCTTCCACTTCGACACGGATATCAGACTCGGACATAGCCGCTGCGACAGACTTCGCATATTCCAGATTCTTGTCCGTGACAGGGATGATCTTCGCCTGTACCGGAGCAATCCAGGTCGGGAAAGCCCCTGCATAGTGTTCGATCAGGATACCGATGAAACGTTCCAGAGAGCCGTAGCCCGCACGGTGCAGCATGACCGCTCTGTGCTTTTCTCCATCTTCACCGATATAGTTCACATCGAAACGTTCCGGCAGCTGCATATCCATCTGGATGGTGCCGCACTGCCAGGTACGTCCCAGAGAGTCCTGTACATGGAAATCGAGCTTCGGTCCATAGAAAGCACCATCGCCTTCATTGATCTGGTACGGTACACCCGCCGTCTCGATCGCTTCACGGAGCGCATTCGTGGAAATCTCCCACAGCTCATCGCTGCCCATGGAGTTTTCCGGACGGGTAGAGAGTTCAACATGGTATTCCAGACCGAAGACACCATACATCTTCTGGTACATCGCCATACACTTGATGACTTCATCCTTCATCTGTTCCTGCGTCATGAAAATGTGCGCATCATCCTGCGTGAAGCAGCGAACGCGGAAGAGGCCGTGCAGCGCGCCCTTCAGCTCATGACGATGAACAAGGCCGAATTCGCCGACACGCATCGGCAGATCTCTGTAAGAACGCTGCTGCGTCTTGAAGAACAGTATTCCGCCGGGGCAGTTCATCGGTTTGATCGCATAGTCTTCGTCATCAATCTGGGTGAAGTACATATTTTCCTTGTAATGATCCCAGTGACCAGACTGTAGCCACAGCTTCTTCGACAGGATGACCGGCGTCATGATTTCCACATAGCCGAATTCCTTGAAGAGCTCACGCTCATAGTCCATCAGTTTATTTCTGAGGATCATGCCCTTCGGATGGAAGAACGGGAAGCCCGGGCCCTCTTCATGGAAGGAGAACAGATCGAGCTGCTTGCCGAGCTTTCTGTGGTCACGCTTCTCCGCCTCTGCACGGACGAAGAGATAGTGGTCAAGATCCTCCTTGCTGAAGAATGCCGTCGCATAGATACGCTGCAGCATCTTATTCTTGGAGTCGCCGCGCCAGTAAGCGCCAGCGACCGTCATCAGCTTGAACGTCTTCACCTTGCCGGTGGACTTCAGATGCGGGCCCGCACAGAGATCCGTGAAGTCACCCTGTTCATAGAGAGAGATCGTTTCCTCTTCCGGCAGGTCTTCGATCAGCATGACCTTGTAGTCCTGCCCTTTATCCTTGAAATACTGGAGTGCTTCATCGCGCGGCAGCACCTTCTTCACCAGCGGGATATTTTCCTTCGCGATCTTCGACATCTCCTTCTCGATCGCTGCGAAATCCTCCTGGCTGAAAACATGATCAGAGTCCAGATCATAGTAGAAGCCATCATCGATCGCCGGTCCGATAGCAAACTTCACACCGGGGAACAGGTGCTGGATCGCCTGTGCCATCACATGGGACGCCGTATGACGCAGCGTGAAAAGACCTTCCGGATCCTCCTTCGTGAAGAATTCCACCTCTGCACCATCCACGATCGGATCGCGCAGATCTGTCAGCTCGCCATTCACCTTCGCCACCAGCGCATTCTTGCCAAGGCTGTTGGAGATCGCCTTCGCTGCATCCGCCAGAGATACCGCGCTCTCGAACTCCTTCTCTTTTCCGTCTTTCAGACGAATCGTAATCATAGTATCTTCCTTTCTAAAAACAGACATTCACTGCTTGGGGACAGTGGCTTCCATTTTTGCTGCTTTCTGCTTGGCTCTGCCATTTCGGCCGCTTCGCAGAAAGCAACATGAAAGCAATAAAAAAAACTTCCGTCCCTAAGGGACGAAAGTTGTATTCCGTGGTTCCACCCAAATCAGAGCTAAAGCTCCACTTGTCGGCCCGGTAACGAGGCCACCCGGGAAGATTTCGATCCTCCTGCTCCAGAGCGGTAATCGATCCCCCCACCATCTGCTCCCACCAGCCGCAGACTCTCTTTGCGTGTACCAAGGATCCATCATGTCTCTATCCTCACATGTATGGTCATACTATAGACTTCTTTTTTGCGTTTGTCAAGGGGAAGGTGGGAGACTATGAGACGGAGAGACATTAGACTTCAAACTTTCCGTCCATCTCAAAGCTTGAGCAAATCATTCTTTGCTTCCCAGCAGCATCTTCATATTCAGACGATAGTGAAATGGCTTCTCATTTTTATCCATCCAATAATGGGCTTGCGGTATTTTACTCAGCCGGCTTTTGATCGTAACACGAGTCTTATGCGTAGCCTCCATCAGCTGATCCATCGTGATCCCAATACCAGAGAACAAAGAAGCCTGCAGCAGCAGATAATAGATCGTTTTCGTCAACTCATCCTGCCCTGCCACCTTTTCATTCAGCTGCGCGGCAAAGCGTTTCAACTGCTCCTTTTTTCGCGAAAGTAAGGAAATCGTATCATCAAACGCCAGCGATATGAACTCCATAAATTGCAGGATAAATGGCGTCAAATCGCCTCGATTCCACTGACTGCTCGTCTCCTCAAACATTTTGTAATATGCATTTTTCCGTTTATTGATCTCCACAGATAGCCGCAATGCAATATACGGACTAAATTCCCGTGACAGATAATACGACACAATAAATCGTCCCGTGCGGCCATTTCCATCATAAAACGGATGTATGTATTCAAAGAAATAGTGAAAAGCCGCCAGCCTGACCAAAAGCGGAATTTCTGCCGCCTGAAGAATAAACAACGCCTGATCCATCGCTTCTATGATCGCCTGTTCCGGCATAAGTCCCTCATGCTTTACCCGATTTGTCTGACTGGTAATTTCCACAGGAGCCTTTCTGAAAATAATCCCATCCGGTGCATGCGCTGGATTCTCCTGTACCACCTCTGCCAAAGCAAATGAATCATAGAAATCGCGAACATCACGACAAGTAGAGAAAGAAGCCCCCTCATGATTCAAAATCCGAAGATACTGATCTACCAAGCTTGCCAAATGCCGATATGCAGCAGGGACCGGAATATTTTGGAGGATATCTTTGATTTGTTTGCGGGTACTTCTGACACCTTCGATCTCATTGGTGGCCTGTACCTCTTCGATCAGGCAAGAAACGGCATACTGCCGAAGCATCACGGGAGGACATTCCGCAAGTAACTTTATGAACTGAATATACTTCTGGTACATAGTCTGTATAAGCGGTGAGATCTCCTCATTATAGCAAAGGAAAGAAGGATACGCCTGTTTTCGATTGACCTCTTTGACGGATATCGGAAAATGCTTTGCCGTGCAGGCATAAAAGCGCTCTGCATAGACTTGCTCATACGTATCCGGCGAAACATAGTAAATTTTCCATAACGGTATATATTCCATAGCGATAGCGCACCTCCTATCCCAGTGATAAAACTCCTGTTTTTATCATATCACACTCCCCATGTGATAAAAACAGGCCATTTTATCACATGCCTTGCTCTCCTATGATAAAATAACCGGTCTTTATCACACCCATGCAAAAGACCGCCCCGAAGACTGATCAGCCCCTGTCAAGGTAGACATGGCAAATATCTAAAAAATTATAGCCGTAAGTTCCATGTTGGTGTTTTAGTATCAGCATGGGATTTGCGGCATTTTGTTATGCCGCGAATTTCGCTTTGTATTTCTGAATCCGTTTGTTTTCGGCAATCGGGAACTGTTCCGGGATCTTCGCGTGCAGAGCTGCCGTGCGAACTTCCATTGGCGTCCTTACTCCAAATCGCTCCTGAAAACGTTCGTAATTGTAAAAATGGACGTATTGGTCGATGGCCGAACGCAGCTCGCCGCCGCTGCTGAACTTGTTCAGGAAATACATCTCTGCCTTCACAATTCCCCAGAAACCTTCCACTGGGCAATTATCGATGCAATGCCCAACGCGGGACATGGATTGCTCCATACCTTGCTTCGAGAGCTTGAACTGGAATGCTTTACTGGTATACTGGACCCCCCTGTCACTGTGGAACAGCGGGTGTGCTTCCGGATTTTTGCGAATCGCCTGCTCAAATGTGTCAAACACCAGCTTATTGTCATTGCGTCCGCTTATGACGTAGGCGACAATCGACCGATCATAGAGATCGAGGATTGCGCTCAAATAGAGCTTCTTAACGGCTGATCCTTCGTACCATTTGAATTCTGTCACGTCCGTTGCCCACTTCTGGTTCGGTCGTTCTGCCTGAAAATCCCTGTGAAGGATGTTCTCTGATGTGGCTTCTGGTGTGGCCCTTTTGTATTTTGCCTTCTTGCACCGGATCACGGAATGGATATTGAGCTCCTTCATGAGTCAATGAATGCGGTTCCTGCTGTAATGCGTGTGGTTCAGGCGATTGATCCAATCAGTCATGCGCCGATAGCCCAGGATGTGGTGGAATCGTTCATCATACTCTTGGATCAGTTGGGCGATGATCTCGTTTTCTTTTTCCGCTTTTGGGACATCTCGCTTCAGCCATTGATAATAGGATGCTCTCGTAATACCGACCTGACCACACAGCCAGCAAATGCCCCAGCCCTTTTCTGCGTGGCACTGCTGGATTGCTTCATAGGTTATGGCATGGCGCAGCCTGCCAAGTTTCACCTTCCTTCCAGGCCTTTCAATTTTTTTAAGAAATAGACCAGCCTCTCCTGTTCCTCAAGCTGCCGTTTCAAGCGCTGGTTCTCACACCGGAGGCGTTCCATCTCGTCAACTTCTTCGTCGGTTTTATGATGTCCGCGCCGGTCAATAAGGCCAGTTTCCCCGTCAGCGACGTATTTCCTCACCCAATCGTATACCTGACTGTAGGAAACGTCATAGCGCGCGGCGGTGTCCTTGTAGTTCTTGCCATGCGATAGACAATACTCCACAATCTCCTTGCGCTCCGAAAGCAATGTTTTCTTTCTTGCTCCTGCCATATAGACCTCCCGTTTGGGATCGTAGTCCTTAAGTTCTATATGGTCATTATACTGCTTCATCCAGTGCCGGAGAACGGAACGGCTTGAAATGTTGTATTTGGCTACGATGTCGTCAACGCTGCCCTCGCCACGTAGCACGGCAAGGACGCAGCTTACCTTGAATCCTCGATTCCCGAAATACGTAACGAGTCATTTGACCACGCTTCACCAATCATCTATTTTCAGGAGCAGCCAGCAGTGGTGTAACGCCTAAATCTCTATAGAGCTGTTCCTGCTTAGCCAGGACTTCTCCCTGTATTGGGGCTTTCCCCGGCTCTATGAAGCATTCAATAGAGTCAAGTTCATCAAGCACTTCATCCATGGTATACTTGGCAAACAGCCCTGCCTGAAACATCCTCTACTTGATGTAGGAAAGGTAAATAAGTGCCACAAATTCGACAAAAATCTTACCTTCCAGGGCACTTTCTGAAGAAACTAATGTCCTGCGCATGTTGAGACGGTCTTTGATGTCAAAATAGGCCTTCTCTACCACATCTCTCGTACGGTATATGTTCAAGGCTAGAAGAGGATCTTTGACCTCATTGCTTACAAGAGCGAAGAAGCCGTAGCGTTCCCTCGCCTTGTCAATTGCTTCCTGATTGACCGTAATCTGTATACCGCGCTTGGGTGTTTCCTTTACAATGAAATACCGGCCGTATTCGCTTTCATGGTCAGCCTTTCTCTGCCCTGATTCCAATTCATGTTGGAGTTTACTGACTTTGCAGTTTAACGTCTTTTCATCCTCCAACCGCTTTTCCGGGTTATAGTAGAGATGAAGGTACATACGCCGTTCATCTTTAAGCACATCCCCCTTGTAGGGCCGTTTCTGCTCGTAATCCCAGGTGATGGTCTTGGAGAAGGCATAGAGGTCATGATTTTCATCGTATGCCTCGTAAGAATCCTTACCGGTCCCGATTTCTGTGATGAAATTTTTAACATACCCCAGCATCGTCCTCACACCTATGATGAATTTATAGTGCTTCCGGTACAGGGCGTTAATGTTATCCTTTCTGTAGAAGCCGCGATCCATGACCAGCTTAATCTTTCCATAGCCAAAGACATCCAGTTCCCGTACCAGTTCATTTACGGTCTTCACATCCGGTATATTGCCGGAGAGCTTGCGGTAATAGAATAGCAGTCCCGATTCCTCGCCGAATAGAAGGGCCAGGTTAATCTGTAGAAGCTTGTCATTGTCCTTGTTCTTACCGTATTTCACCTGCTTCAGAAGCTGGGAACAGCTGGAAATAGATGTCGTGTCATAAGCCCAGCACTTCTTCTCTGCACGCCGTCTGCCCTGCAGACGGAAGAAACGCATCTTTGCTTTCTCAGAGATGGACTGGAAAATCTCTGAGCTCCGCTGAGACGGGATATTCTCACCGTATGGATGCTTATGGAGCTTTGCCCACCCGGCAAACAGGAATAGAAGGTTCCTGTTCTCAAGGATAAGATAATAGACAATGGACTGAATCTGGCGGTAAGAGTCGGGAAAGCAGGTCTTTAAATCAGCAGCAACACCGTTAGCCTCTCCAATCTGGTCAAAGAGGTAGGTAGCGCCATAGAAAAGCCGCTTGGTGTGAATTGACGGCACCGGGCCTCTTTTTCTGAGTACAGGGGCTTTGTCCTTTGACTGGCCACGTCTCTTTCCTCAACCTTTAGTGGGAACCACCTTACCAGTTTCGGGGTCAAGACGGCCAATAAGCTTCCGATGAGAGCGGATCTGCTGCTTCTCCTTGTCCCAGTAAGAAGTTGATTCGTAGACATATGTAATACCACTGCGTTTGTCGTTCTGTCGAACTATAGCCATGGGTTTCACCTCGTTATGTAATCTAAATAAATTACATCACATAACTATCTAAACTCAATGCTTAATATAGTGCTTATCGGATTTTATTGTTGATTTAATCTATTACTTCCTGCGAATTCTTGTTATGTAATTCAAGAATCCAGGTTACTAGATTTTATCATGAATTTGAGGTAATGCCCCCTGAATTCCTGTTTGTTATGATCCGAGAATCCAAGTTACATTTTCTCTGAATTTCAAGATTTCCAGAAAGATATATTATCAATCTAGTATCATGCTAGTGAGTACTACACTCCACAAGGGTCACCTAATACACAGTAGAAAACCACCTACTTTTCAATACCCGATACACGTTGGAGAGCTAGTCTGTTGCCAACCTGCCAAAAACATACAATAACGTTGCAAATACGAATAATATAGGAAGAAGTCATGCACCTGAAGCTGCTGGCTCCCTATTGCGTACCATATAGCACACACATATTGAGTGGTTCTGAAAAGTATAATCTTCAATGAGATTTTCTCCGTTTTATCAATTTTTCCCGAATTAGCCGAAGCTGCATAATATTTTTGGGGGAAATAGTATTACTTAATGTAAAATTATCCACAAAATCCAATATATCTTCTATGGACGAATTTTTACGGAACATACACTTCAGCTTTTCTATGTCATCCTTACCTATAAGAGAATAAGGGATAGATAACTGCTTAAACTCCTCGGGTATCAATTCCGAAACTCCGCCAGCATAGTAACGTCCAGAATATTCGCAAAGAGCTAATGTAAGTGAATTATAAAAAGAAAAAGCAAAACTTTCCGAATCGATTTCCTCTTTGAAAAACAAATTATATGCGATATCAGTCGTGAATATTTCTTCTGGCTTTATGCAAATACGAGGAATCGTATCATATCTTTTAAAAAACACTGCAGTTCCACTTTTGGTTACAGGTACGGCATACCATGGATCCCTACGGGAACATTTATAGCTTTTACGGATTTCAATGTTATTTCGTTTTATTTCTCCAGATTCCTGCAAATACCGAATGAGTTCTCTTGACATATCATCTTCATTAATTCCATTTAAATCCAAAAAAAAGATTTTTTCACCTGCATCAGCTAAGCCATCTATCAAATCTTGGTCAATATTAATAGAATTACGTACCATCGCAGCTTTAGAGATGATAGGCTTTACAAATTTATCACATTGAAACCTTTCCACCTCCGCCTGATTTAATATAAATATTTTATTAGCTCCAGTAACAATTCCAGGTCTACTGGAAGCAAAATTAGAAATTGGCTCAAAATGCCCTTCCAGTGTTTTCAATAAATCAATATCAGAATCTGACAGAACTGCATTCGTCCACTTCTTCAAAGGCTTATTTTTCTTTATTTGAGATTGATACAGCACATCTTTACTAGATAAAGTCTCATACTGTCTATAACATATATAAGGAACTTCTCTCTCCTCGTTAGTTAAATATACCAAGCAGGTGTTTTGTTCAATTTCAGGAAACATTTTTTCTTTAAACGTTATAATATGAATTGTATCAAAATGCTCTTCTAAAAATCCTCTCAGTTTTTCTGCATATTTTACCTGCAAAAATTCCATAGGCAACACAAAAAAAATACACCCTGATGAAGTTAAAACTTTCATTGCGCCAAGTATGAATGCTACCCAAGAGTTTTTTATTAAGTTTTCGGGCAACCCATAATCTTTGCATAATAATCTGCCCTCTTGTAAGAAAGATTCCTCCATATTTTTTATATTAATGTAAGGTGGATTACCTATGACTAAATCATATTTTCTTTCCCAACTTTTAATAGCCTGCAAGAAATCTTTGGCAATAACACGCGTCAAAGGTGAACTAATCTTGGCATTTAATTCCTTTATTTTATCAGCATCATACTCAACAGCAGCATAAAACTTCCCATAGTTCCTTTTTTGTAAAGCGCTAATAAAGCGCCCATCTCCAGCACTGGGTTCAAGTATAGCCCCAGATTTTTCTTTATGTTCAGCTATATAGTCACACATAAATTCAACAGTACATTCAGGAGTATAATAAGTTCCTGATTCTTTTTGAAGCATGATGCCTTGCCCCTCCATAAAGCCGTCAATAACATTCCCATTAATTTGTTGTTGACAGCTTGTATGATGAGGCATTCCGCTTTTTCAACAAATAGGAAAAGATTTTGTCTAATTTATCACTTACAATACAGTTAACTTCTGACTGCTGATCTTCCAATTCTTTTACATTAAGAAGCAGATAGTCCAAACGCTTTAATTCACTTCCCAAATTCAGCTGAGCATAAAATTGACATATTATTTGATCACTTTTATATTCATCTGCGACCTTTATATAATAGTCATCGCTTCGATAGAATATTTTAGCAATAGCATTATTGTCGGGGTTCAGCAAAATACCATATTTCCCTTCCAATTTGAAGTCACTTTTCCTCCTATTACAATCGTGACATGCTAATACCAGATTATTCACTTCCCCAGCCTTTGCTCGTCCCTCCGTGGATTTGGGAAAAGCTGATTGGCAGATATAGTGATCAATTTCAAATAGTTGTGAATCAATAATACCACTCTTTGCACCACAATAAGCACAGCTCCAATTATATATAGTACAAAAATCCTCATAAAAATGTGATTCTCGATTTTTTAATCAAATTGTAATCTATTTTCTGGTTAGAATGCTCTTTGTGAATATTCCTTGTCAACTCAGCTTTTTTCTGCTCAATATTCTGATATGCCAATTGTCCTGAAGTGGTCCTATAATCAATCCTTTTTGTTGACATTTTCTTTCAACTCCTTGAACGCTTTTACCAATGTATCTATATCCTGTTTGGTTAAAGCCTCATAAGCATTGATTCCCTTAAGAGAATTGTCAATTCGCTCAAATAATAAATTCCCATCAGCTTTTATATCCTGGGCAAGCTTTTTAGACTCATCTCGATATTCCAATATACCAGAAATTGCATCATCCAGTCGTTTTTCTAACTCGTTTTTATAATACTGTTTACTCTCAATATCTGACTTTAAACTATCATATTTATGTACGACATTCCGCCCCTCTAAGTTTTGATCTTGTGTAATCACCAATGTCTGAATAAAGGGAAAAACTTCCTGCAATATAAGCTTAAATTGTTTCCCAGTAAATTTATCTCTTGCATTCCGTTCCTCAAAAAGATAATTGTCAATGATAATAATATTTGCCTCTCGCACATCTGAATTTGAGAGTAATTTTTCATAAGTAGCATCCTTTTTAAAGGGAATCTCTTTATAATCCTTAATAGCAATCCTTTGTGTTACTGCATCATGATATGGTTGACTGGTATAAATTTCACTTAAATATTCCGATACCCCCTCGTCAACACGATCGTCAATATAAACAATTTTAATTGAAACCTTGCTCTCGTTAATTTCACTCGTCATAATCTATCTCCTAAGCAAAATCGAATACTAAAGCCACCATGCCCGTCTATATCGACAACCTCTCCGCCTGTCATTTGAATTGTATTATTAACTATCCACATTCCTAAACCATGCCCGTCCTTGCGCGATGTTTCATGAACTTCCAATATTCGTCTGGGGTTATTTATATATTTTTGGGAAAGCCCTGCACCATCATCTCTATAAGACATCTCTAAAAAACCATTTACCCTGGAAGCGCATATTTTGACATTAAGATTCTGATTGGAAGTACTATTCTGCTGCCAGCTGTTCAAAATAAGATTGTCAAAAATCGTATCAAATATATCAGAAGAACCGTCTACTTCAATTGTGCTACTAATCAAAACTTTGATCTTTATTTTAGCATAATCTCGCATCCATTTTTGCGCAATTCGATTGATTTCTTTATTGACATTAAGGCGACGGTTTTGAAACCTATGCTTTTCTATCTGTTCGAGCATGGTCTTTATAAAGATAGATGTCTTATGATTAACATCTTTGCACCTTAAAAGCAATTCCGGCACATTTTTATATACATGCTGCGTTTTTTCCGGTGAATTAAGTTCTTCCCAAAAACCATACGTCTTTAATGCCTTCACAATACGTTCGTAGTTTTTATCAATGGTATTCAAATCATTACCAGCTTCATGCGCTATAGCAGCAGCTTTTAATCCAATTGTTACAAAAACATTTAAAACTCTTACATCATAATGATATCTTCCTTCTATTTCTTTCTTCTGTTGTTCAATATGTTTCGTCTCTTTCCTTATTGTATTTAGTTCATTATGTAGACCTCGTATTTGAGATGCAGATAATCCATGTACCGATTCTGGTGTCTTCAGCACTTTATCTAATACCGGAGTTTGTTTTCTTACGATCTTCTCATTTTTCTTATTAATACTACGTATAATTTTTTGCCGATATCTTTCAAAACAGGAAATTCCAATGGTTACTATTTTTACTAAAAGTTTATAATATATATTTTCTTCAAGTCCCTGACGATTGGCCATGTCCTTTAATTGAGGATTATGAGCTTTATCTATCATAACATACCCGGAAATCTGATTCGCCCGTACACGCCAGGAGCCAGTAGGATGAGTTGCAGCTGCAGGAGAACTTCTAACACGCCTATTAAGCTCAAGCCAATCTTGACTTCCATCAAAAGAAGCAATGCTAAAAGCATTCCTATATAAAACAATACCATAATCATAACGGTCCTGTAGTGTTTCATATTTATATAAAAAATTTTCTTTATCTGTCATTGTACTTGACTTCAACGAAAAGTAAAATTCAGCAGAGAAATTTCCAAGCTTTTTTAAATCATCACCAAGTTCATCTTTTGACAAGTCAAAATCATCGTTTGTGGATAGTTCATTAAAGATATTGACGGAATTAATATCTTCATGAATATCCAAGTTTCCACAATATTTCTGTGCATCCTCAAGAAACTCGTCATTCTTAATGTCGTACGTTAAAAGATTCTGTCCATCATAGTTTAAATGAATAGTGCTGACATGGGTTCTTCCTAATTCCGGATTGTGAAATATATACTGTACGGGCAGCTTCTGCTGCGGCAAAATTTGAATCTTCATTTGGTCATCGTTATAAGTAATAGATAAATAATTCGTTAAACTTGATATCCTCTTATCAGTCCAACGATCACGAAGCAAGGAAATATCTATTTTAGTGCCATGCCCGCACGAAAGGGCATTATCTCCTAAATATTCCTCAAGAGTAGATTCACCCCAATCAGTATTCCATTCAACAGGACAAGAGCCCATCTTTTGAGTGATCATTTTTACTTTTCTTCCCAACCTTGCCAATGCAAATCTCCCGACCCCTTTTGATCCGGCTAAGACCCTCTGTTTACCGTCCTTATCTATCAGCGAAAAATAGCCCTTATCACTTTTCCCGACATGCATCCAGTGTTTGCGGATATCATCAGCATTCATCCCAATACCATCATCTTCAATGACCAAATGGCCATTGCTAAAATCCAAAGTCAAATATTTAGCCTGCGCATCATAAGCATTTTTAACAAGCTCCAACATTGCCGACATTTCATTTGTAAAATTCTGGACCCCTAAAAGTTCGGCTATGGTCTCATCTTCAACTTCATATTTTAACCTTTCCATCGAAATAACCTCCCTTTGTTCATGAACATTACTATCCATAGCTTTTCATAAATCAATTATTTAACCTAAGATGAACTAATCAGAAAAAATCAGAAAAAATCGGACTATGAACGCTTTCTTGCTCATGTACTTCATGGAGTGTTGAAAGACGGGTCCAAGATATCTTGTGACGATTTTATTGAGAAGTCTTTTGCTTCTTATCTTTTAAAAGATATTATACTTTCATCCCTGCACACGGACTCCCGTTATTTCTCTATGATGGGCGATGATCGTACTAAACTGACTTTTTCCAAAAGCTTTGTAAACTATATGCAAAAGTATTGTCCTGCCTTTGGCAAAGGATGTTATGTTGACTCCACACCGCTTCCAAACGACATTATGAACAATCCTTTCAACGTTTTATCCTACCATGGTATAGCCGCTTCAGACACTATGGTGCGTTTGATACTGGTACTTGATGAAGCAACAGGTTTACCGGTATGGTATGACATTATTCACGGCAAGCTTCCTGATATAAGCACGATTATGAATGTGCTCAATGATGTGGCAGAAAGTCTTGGAATTGTGATAGATTCGCTGGTTTTGGATGCTGGCTACATCCCACAGTCTCTTATTGAGGCATTTCATATCGGTTCAGGCAAGGCATTGATTGGGCGTATGCCTGCCCGGCACGGATAGCCTTTTAAAGAGCTGTATTGGCAGGTAAAGCCTCTCTTTGGAAAGGGAAAATAAATTTCATACGTAACCACCATACATATTTTGGTAAGAGAAAATCCATCACTCTGTTCGGCCGGTCGGAATATGCCTATGTATATGTGTATCAGAATAATGCATTAAAAAGGTATGGAGATTATTTGTCTGAGCATGAGGAAGAATTTGCCGCAATGAAAGATAAAGACTGGATGACTGTTAAATACGGTTTTTTCATTCTGATTTCTAATTTGGAAACAACACCGGAAAAGCTGCTGACAAACTACTTTGAAAGAACTCAGATTGAGATAGCATTCAAAACCAGCAAAGAATATCTGGAGATGCTGCCGCTTAGTAAATGGACTGATGAAACCGTACGGGGAAAAATTCTACACGACATTATTGATACAATCATAGTTCTCAACTTACGAAGGGTCGTGGATAGCAGTAGAAGATCCCTTTCTGAAATATACGGGAAAACGCAATCACTCATGTGTATGCTGGGCCGAGACCAGATTGTAACGGTTGAGACGCCAAATAAACAAGTAAGAAATTATTACGAACTCTTAAATTTGAAAGTGCCAAGCCATGTGGACTTGAAAAAATATTCGTCTCTCATTTTGGGTTAATAGTGTAGTTCTACTTCTCTGTTCATCTTAGGTTTAAAGGGTGCATAACAGAGACCGACAAACATATATGGCACCATCAGCCTTTTCCAACGACTCTTTATGATATCTAATGGCCGTTTACCTGCTTTCACAAAATTCTTGCGTACAATCATATAGCCTGACAGAAAGAAAAACAGAGGCATATGAAAGGAATAAATTATATCATGAAGCCAGCGATATCCCGTCACCGAGATGCCTGTACTGCTTGCTGCATCCGGAATACAGTGCCCTATAACCACCAAAATTATTGCTATACCCTTAGCAATATGAATCCACGCTATGCGTTGGCTGGCTGGCTGGCTGGCTGGCTGGCAAAAGCATACTCTACCTCTCTTCCCTCGCGCAAGCTTTTTTATCCTATAAAACACACCGCAGCGAAAATCTGACACCTTCCACCTTGCAGCCTACCACCTGATGTCTTAATATCTTACGTCTCCTAGTCTCCAGGTCTCCAAAGCCTCTTACATTACTCCAACGATTTCTTTCAGATATGTACAGATATCAGCACTCTGAAGTATTTAATGCAGAGTAGCCGTCCTACCTCGAAGCTGCACATCAAGCCGAACGAAAAAAGCATAATTTTCTATTCCAAATTGTCTTGGTGATATAATTTTTCACAGGCTGCCACGCAAAGAACTCCGCCATGATCCAGGATATGACTAAAAGCATAATAAACACGAGCAAGCGATGATCTCCAGTCAATTTCAACAACCGATTACTCATTCCTCTTATAATTGTTTCATGTAGAATATATAGCTCAAAGCTGACATTTCCCAAATGCGTCAGGAATCGATTTCCAAAAATAATATCAAAAATACCATCCGGTAAAGTAAAAGTGAAAATTAAAACTATAGTAAGTAAAACAAAAGGTGCCGGCACCCATTGCTGATCGAATAGACGACAGGCAGCGAAATAGAAAGCCAAGACGGTACATTGAATTACAGAAATTTTCCAAGATACCATCCGCAAAGATGCTTTCTCCAAAACCAGAAAACCAGTATACCCCAGCAAGAAATCCAAAAGCCGGTAAGCCGGATTGCAGTACCAACCAAATACTCCAGGCCAAGGATTCATCCCCATCTTATATCCGAAGGTATCAAACGCCATTTTCACGAGAAAGATAGAAAGGAACGAGAATACCGCTATCCCCCCCCATTTTTTACTTCTAAAGAAATAGATAATAAAAGGGACACAGAGATAGATAAACAAAATACAGGATAAAAACCAGGTCACCCCATTAAAAGCAAACTTAGAAGGATCATACCAGCTTTTTAGCAGTGTTATATTAAGAAATACATCACGGATAAATCCGGACAATCCACTTGGGTATGTAAATCTGTGTCTCTCCATATGAAAGAGAACAATCAGGAAAGTCAGCATGTGCAAAAAATAAAACTTCTTAGCCTTCGATAGCATATATAAAAAGGAAGATTTCAAGTCATATGCAAATTCAGCATTTCTGTAATTATATGCCACCAAGTATCCGGACAGGACAAAGAAGATTTCCACCCCACGAGCGCCAAAATCGAAATATTTATAATCCGACCACAGGAGCCACCCGGCATGGTTCAGATATATGAGTAAGAAGCCTAAAAATCGTAGGCCCTGTAATGAATTTAACTTCTGCAAGATTGTACGAACCCCTCCCAAAACAGATTCGATATAGTGGCTGTCCAGCATCCCCTATATATTGTTCCTAATATTCCAAATTTTTGTGTATAAAACTCCAATACATAAGTACATACTGTAAAAAGCCTCAGTCGAAAACATCGCCATAATAGATCCAAATAGAGCAATAATAATAAATATATTTTCTTCTATTAAAAGCTGCTTATGATATCTCCACATTCCATAAAAGATAAACATCAAAGGAAATAAATATAGAATCATCCCAGGGATACCCATTGTTGCACCTGCTAAAGAAATCTCATTGACAACAGGATACCCGGCCTTCAGGAACCCCTTTTCATGAATGTCATTCACATATCCATTTAATTCTTGATCTTTTGATAAATCAGCATTCGAATAATACTCTAGATAAGGAATATATGTATCATAACCTTTTCCAAAGACAGGTGTGTCCTTTATTATGGCAATGTGTGCCTTAAATATATCAAGTCGGGTCAAATTAGACCGTTGACTGGTGCTTGCAACACTTTTAATATTACTATCAATATATTCAGAGGCAACATTTTGAACAGTCTGTGGTAATTCGCTAGTTTTAGTGCCTGCGAAAAGGAATGGAACATAGCCTAACCCAATATTAATTACAAATGCAACTGCAACAGAACATACCGTCATTACTATTTTTTTCCATAAAAGCCTATCGTGAAGATAAATACCAAAGAGAATCAATAAGATTGTCTCTCCAATAAGAATAATCACTGCCGTTCTGGAATTTGTAGCAAATACCATGATAGTAAAGAAAAGAGTGAAACAATATGCTATGATGTTGGCTTTTTGTGATTGATATTTCCATAAAACAGGTATGACCAAGGCACTGATAACTCCAAAGAAAGACGGCTCTGCACATATGCTTCGTAACTGATTCCACCAAAGCAATGGAGGCCACCATCCCGATTTACTAGCTACATCGTATAGCAATGGGTTTACATATGTAAGAAACTTTTCCCCTACATTGCTCCCCCATTTTAACCACATAAGCTCAAAAATAGAATAAAACTCCATTAGGCAGGCTAAAATCAACACATTTTTTTCTACCCAGGGTAATAGCTTTTCTTCCTTATCACAGTACATATGCCAAATAATATAAACCAAGCTAAGTGGAAAGCAATAGTGGGCAAGGAAACGTAGTATTGAATGAATACCATAATAGAGCAACTGAAGATTATCTAATGTGATCCATGAAATATGCCTATGTAAGATATTCACTATCGGAATACTATAAGATTTCAATATTTCCACAAAATCGAAATGAATAATATTATATATAATACACAGACTCCCCCATAATGACAGAGTTACCAAATAAACTACAGCCTTGCGATTCACATGATGTCCACGAATTATTTCTATTAATACGCAAAAAATAAGTAAAATAAGTATGTCCGTTGACAACTTCCCACTCATATATCTGGTAATTGACGCAGTCAACGCAGTAAAAGGAAGGCCTATGATCATTAATCCTAATAAATAGCGCTCAAGTCTTATCATAACTTATATCCTCAACCTCTTTCTTGCTCTTATCTCTATATACATCTTTAAAGCAACAAACGCTTCTACCAAGCACATCGTGAAAGCCAGCCCATTTGCACCCAAAAGAGGAATCATTATCAATGCCATCACAATGTCTAATCCAGAACCTATCATTAAAATTTTACTATATTCGTTCTGCGCATTAGCTGCTAATAAAACTGCACCTGCAAATATACTATAAAAAACAAATGCCGGAATGACTGACAAAATCTGCAAAATGGATACCGTGTTCTGATAATCAGGACCATACAAGAAGCTAACTACCCATTGTCCTAAAAATTCCATATTAAGCATTATTATTAATCCTACGCAAGTAGATACTTCCAGAAGTTTCCGCGTAAATATATAGAACTGTATCCTGTTTTCTTCATATTTTTGGCAGATAAATGGATATATAGCCTGACACAGAGGCCAAGCCAATCCTTTTATGGCATCAATTAACTTTGAAGCGCCGCCAAATATGCCAACTATGTAGTCTGTTGTGAAAAAACGAAGAAGGACTAAATTGCTATTAGTATATATATTGACAAACAAAGTAGAAATAAAGATTTGCCAGCCTTCTATAAAACGGCTCTTTATCTCAGCTATATTTGTTTTTCGAAGAATCGTACGATATTGTATTAAGATAATTGCCCATGAAAGTAATCCTGTTACCAGCATAGTAATTGCTTGCAAAAATCCTGCCAAGACATAATCTTCCGGTCCTCTCACGAACATAAAAATACCGGTTGTCGTTACAACAATACTAATTAATTTACACTTAGCAATATATCCCATAATTTGGATACCTTGAAAAAACCAAATAGGAAAGATCATGGTTCCAATGACATTAAGAAATACGGCACAGAATAATTTATAATCAATCGGAATTATGGACATTCTTAGATTAATGGCAATGATGAAAGCAGTCATTATACAGCATACAATAAACAAAATGATTTTTGCGCACATAACTGATGAAAATATCGCACTAATACTATCAAGATTCTTTGTTTTTGCAATATCTCTAGAAGCTGTTAAATTGAATCCATAATCAATGATTATATTATAATATTGTATAACACTTTGCATGAAAATAAGGGTCCCAAATCTTTCTGGACCCAGCACTCGTACTAAATACGGCATTGAAATTAAAGCAACAACATATTCTGCGCCTCGTAAAACCATCATGGAAAGCATATTCTTTAGTAAAATTGTATATTTTACTAATATAGATTGGACTCTTTCAATCACCTTAAATGTCTCCATAGCCAAAAACAATGCATCTTAATAAAATAAATTGCATGCCCAAGTAAAAGGACTCCTATATTCATTTTATTCACTAGCAAAAAATTCATAATTTTAAAAGTCAATGATGCATCTAGACTATTACTCTTGATTTCCTGCCAATACATGTCTTTATTCACATTTCTTATAAATGTCATTTGCTCTGACAGATGATGATTACTCTGAGGATAGCACATCATTTGAATAGTTAAGTAAACAAACTGTAAAAATTGCGTGTTTAGCAAAGCAACTGCTTCATCGAGAAGATTCGCTTTTTTCAGCTGATTAAAACGATAGTCCCAGATTCCTTTATGTATTTCATAAAATCTCGGTTGGTATTTACTGCGTAAACTCCCTGTTTTTTTCCTTCTATAATGCAGTAGTAGTTCTGAAATAACTACTACTGAGGTTATACCGCCCCATAATCTTCCCACGAATTCTTTATCTTCGCTTAATGGCATTTTTATAAAATGGATATTTTCTTTTTCCATATATTTAGTACTTATGGCCTTATTTGAAGACCATGAGTACATATCGTTACTCTGCCTCTGGAGCATGACAGATACTTGTAACGCCGCCTTATTGTTTCCATATACTTCTGCATCATGAGGAACACGAATCTGGGTGGATAAATGTTTATCTTCCAATGAGTACCACTCATCTGCGTATCCAAAGAAGACCATCTCCGGATGTGTTTTTTCAATAATCTGCGAAACTGTCCCCAATAAACTCGTCTCCCACCAGTCATCGGAATCCAGAAAAAGGACATAATCTCCCCTCATGGATTGCATTCCAACATTTCTAGCATTAGATAAGCCTCCGTTTTGAGAAAGAGAAATGATACGTATTCTTTTGTCTTTCTCTGCATAGCTTTCACAAATAGAGAGGCTGTTATCCGGAGAGCAGTCATTGACAATAATCAGTTCGAAATCTCTATACGATTGAGACAATACACTTTCAATCGCCTGGGAAACATATTTCTCAACGTTATAAACAGGCATGATAATGCTGAAAGCAGGATTTGTCCTATTTGTTTTTGATAAATTTTCTTTCAAGGAATCTGCCAATTTTCTTCACCCAATTCTGCTTTTCAAAATAATCCACATTGCACTCATAGTAGGAATACCCTTTCGTTTCAAGCCAGACATCCAGCAGCAGTTCATCAATGAACCATCTCTGCTCCTGCTTGGGGTACTTAGAGAGATCTACTTTCTTTTCTACTTCAAACATAACGCCAAACCACCATGAACAGAATTCCTCAAAATAGTCCTGCCGCATGACAAACATATTGAACATATGAGCCCAGGTGCGGTTCATAAAGATATCCCATCCCTTTATGAATTCGGGATATTTTCCTTTGATCACATCAAATGCAGCATCAAACTGTTCTCTAGGATGTGCATGAAGGTAATGTTCCTGGTTCGTTTCGATACGATATTTCCTTTTATCTGCAACAACGATGTGATGCTGCTTCAGGATAGATTCCCAGTCCTCTTTGGTCAAAATATCATTTCTTTTCTTATCTATAGAGCGCAGAAAAAAACCTTTATGTGTGAAATATCTTCGATAATGTACCAGTCCTATGTAGTCTGCCTTGAGATTTTTCCAAGCCCAATAAACACCGGTTAATTCACAATAGGCAGGATTCCTGTCTGAAATATTATCTCCTGTGTCATCTCCCATAATACCCATAGATGGTTTTCCTTTTTTTCCAACATGGATGGGTATGTATACAGAATCTGCAGGATGCCAGTATGGCTTGTGCATGGCAATCAGAACTTTAATATCCACTTATTTTCCAAACTCACTTTCTACCAAACGAAGTGCGGAGGCTGTGACTTTATCCATATCATAATATTTATATTCTCCCAGTCGGCCACCAAATACGACATTCTTTTCAGCTTTAGCCCTCTCAGCATATTTTTGATACAGATCCTGATTCTTTTTATTATTAACCGGATAATAAGCTTCATCTCCCCGTTTCCAGGAAGCCGGATACTCTCTGGTTATATATGTGACAGGCTGCTTCCCGAACTCAAAGTGCTTATGCTCGATGATACGGGTATAAGGCGTCTCACGGTCCGTATAGTTCACAGCAGCTACCCCCTGATAATTTGGCATGTCCAAGCGCTCTATTTCAAAACGAAGTCCCCGATATTCCAAATCGCCAAAGCAGTAGTCAAAATATGCATCGATAGCACCGGTATATATAATCTTGTCGGTCTGTTCATTCCAAAATTTCCGATCCTGCAGATAGTCAACATTCAGTCTACATTCAATACCATCCAGCAGATTCTGGATGAGCACATTATATCCGCCAATCGGTACTCCCTGGTAGCGATCATTAAAGTAATTATTGTCATAAGTATAGCGAACTGGAAGTCGTTTAATAATGAAAGCAGGAAGTTCTGTGCAGGGCCGTCCCCACTGTTTTTCTGTATATCCTTTAATCAGTTTTTCATAGATATCGGTACCA
>OGQF01000394.1_pt1 | contig 37489 bp, 19 predicted proteins | sample 1553141 | NCBI WGS metagenome assembly OGQF01 (sample SAMEA2580005, study PRJEB22360) | human gut metagenome | biome: human gut; feature: human-associated habitat; material: faeces | place: Denmark | collected 2008/2010
TTAGTTTCCCTTAGGAGAAACTTTTTATTCGTCCCTATCCCTTTGTCCACCGATAGCCTGTCTGCCAGGAATCGAATGCTGGTTCTTCCTTCACTCCGTTACTAAGAAAAACCTGACGGACAGTTGGGTGTCGCAAACAGTGGTCCGCCTGCTTGCAGTTTCCGTTAAAACAATGTGTAAAGTCGGTTGGGACCATCGTGTAATCGAGTTTTTCTATCATATTCGTTTGCTTTTTTTGAATCTCCTTCAAATATAGCATATCTTTTTACCAAAAGCAAACAAAAACAGATAACAAACAGATAGACAATGGTAGATACAGAAGAATAATTGTAGATACTTTTACATCTACAACCATCATGTAATATCCTATGTTATAAGAATTACATGATGGTTGTTGTAGATATGGTAGATATTTTTGAAAAAGTATTTGTAGAGAAAACAAATAACACAAACAGAGCACAAAGCTAAAATTATCTTTGTTTGATTACTACTTAATCAAACTCTGAGGATATCCCCCCGGAAATTCCAATTGTTTTCCTTTTTCTTCAGCCGAAAAGACCTCCAACTCATAAGAGCCCTCATGAACCAAGTTACCTTTCGCATCAAAAAGTCCGACACGAACCGTCATTTCCTCTTTGGATGATACCTCTGGAAGCAAGAAGTCCACATAGCCCTGAAATTGGGAATTACTTGCAGGAACAACGGCTTCCGAATTTCCGGTACTAATGATCTGCCCGTTTCGTTCTATTTGATAACGAATGTTATATCCATATAAATCTTCAGGTGTATCATTACAAATAAAGACAGCCACCCGACCTTTCTCTCCTGAAAAACCATAAAAAGCATCAGGCCGTAAATTCACGGCTACCGGACGGAGAGCATCCATATAAGCAAAATAAGCCGGTTTGGCATTCCGATCCGTATCCATGATGGCTTTCAACCAACTGGAAGGCCATGCATCAATCAACAAATGAATGGCAAAAGAATTCATTTTAGGTTGGCGACGTAAAGATTCCGTAAACAGGCGAGTCGCCCACTTCTGATATTCCCGGCTATTTCGTACCCATTCCTCCATGGTCTCTGTTTTTACGTTCAACCATTTCTTGCCTGTTGTCGCACTTTGGCATCTCGGTATACGATTGGGATCCCATTTGCCACCAGTCTCTATCGTTAACCACTCTTTGGGAAAATATTTCTCCATCAAACTGATCCGATCCAATCCCTCTGCGCCAAACTCACCACAAGAATACATCCATCCTGCACGAGTAGAAAACCAACCTCCCAAATACTGATTACGTATGTTATCCCCATACCAAGTATCATAACAATGGTGATCCGAATGTTTGGGAGACAAATTGATGTAATCCCCATCTATCCATTTTGTCACCTGCCCCGGATTCATATGGGTTGCGACAGCATCAAAACGCATAAAAAATTGTTCATGCTGTTTTCTGTCCAACATCATCGGTTTATTGAAATCCGGTTCATTACAATAAGAGATAACCGCATTACTAGGATGATTGCGTACCAACTTCATTAACTCTACAAATTGCGGCTTTACCTCTTCTACCGCATCTTTCCTGTATCCGTTAAATGCCGGCATGTCAGTCTGAGCCAATAGACCTAATTTATCAAAATAGTCATATACCTCCGGTTGACAAGGCTGCTGGGTCATACGCCAGAAAGTCATTCCGGCTATTTTGGCTAACAATATATCATCACGTAACTGATCCATGTCATTCCTAATCACACATTGCATCAGATTCCCCATCATATTAGCACCTCGTAACTTTATTTCCTCGCCATTCAAGTAAAAACGACCTTTGGGAGTACTCTCGGCAGATTCTACAAACGAACGCATACCGAATTGTTGCTTATAAGCATCCAACAGACCATCTTCGTCATGCAACTTTACTTGAAGCTGATACAACCACGATTCATCCAACGACCAAACTTTCATGGTTTCCCGATCAAGTTGGATCGTAAAAGAACAGAAAGTAGACTCCAAACTATCTTTACCTATATTTCCTACTGTCCCTACCGGTTGTTCCTCAACAACTACCGATTTGAAATTTTGCCCATAAAGCGAATAAGTCAAATCCAATTTTTTCCCTTTTGCATGTGTTATTTCCACCTGTACTTCCGCCTTAGCATCTTCCAATACAGGACGAATATAGATGTCTTTTATGAATGCAGAAGAACGAGTTTCCAAATAGCATTGCTGCCAAATACCAAAACCTACCGGACACATCGTCCAGCCCTTTCCTAATCCCGGTTCGTCCCATCCCGGACCACCGCAGGCTGCCAATTTCTTTCCGAACTTCCGTTCCGGCCCTAAAAAGAAATTATCCCCCATCATTGGAGAATCGTTAAATACTTTTACTTCCAATAAGTTTTCTCCCAGTTTCACAAAAGGTTTTATATCATATTCAAAAGCACCGAACAAACCAATATGTCCACCCACTCTCGTACCATTCATAAACACCTCAGAAGCATAGTCTACTCCATTGAAATGAAGATATAAACAATCAGATTTCAACAAGTCTGCTGTTATTTTTATTTCTTTCTTGTATATAGCTTCTGCCTTATTCAACGGACCGGTATAATGAGGTATCCGAACTGTCTGCCAGTCAGAATCTTCTACTGGTTGCACATTGGGTATTGGATATAAATTCCCCTTTTCATCCGTCCGCATTTCAGAAGTTAATAAACGCCACTGAAACTGATCCAATTTAATTTGCCTTCTGACTTTTGGTAACTGTGGAGCAAGATCTTTCATAAAAGGCGCATATTGCTTACGCATCTTCGCCAACTCCTTATCCAAATCCTTTTGTGTCGTAATCTTCCGTTGCGGTTGAAAACCGTTTCCACAAACCAAATCCCAGGTCAATACCTTATCGGGTAAAGAGGCAGGGGGATTTTTCTCCAAACCGGGTATTTCTTCACGCTTTTGCAATGCAAATTGTACAAAGATATCTTCTTGTTGTGCAAACAGGTTCTGCATAAACAACAAGTAAACTACAATAAAATATAAACTCCAAGCTCTCATTTGGTAATATTCTTTGTAAGACAAACAATCATTCATCCATTTTTTAACACATCCTGTTTATCCGGTCCTATCGGTTCCGGAGTAGCGGATGGATTAAACGGATTAAAATAATAAATGCCTAATTGATCCAATACATTCAGGTAGCTCGGTAGTTTCTTCATAAATCGTCCATAATATTTTACATTCGTCGGAGACCATGCAGCCTCTGCAAATGCAAACAAACGCGGAAAAGTCATAAAATCAAGTCGCTTATTATCAGCAATACGTTCCGTCCACATTGAATATTGAATACCTAGTAATTGCTTCTCGTATCCTTGTACCAAATTCATCAACGATTCCGGAAAACGATAAACATCCTCTAACAGATTGTACTCCAGCCTCCCTATTTGGTGTGTCGGATATTGAACAAAATCGCCATACATCGGCAAGCGAGGAGTTAAAATAACCTGATAGCCTCGTTCCAAAGCTTTCACTAATTGATATTTACGGTCATGACGCCACCACATAACAACTGCTTTTTCAGGAGAGACATCCGCATCCACTATTTCATCCCAACCAATCATTTTTTTCCCTTTTGAAGCAACAATATCTGCCACCCGACGAATAAAATAATGTTCCAATCCGGTTTCATTCACCAAGTGATTTTCCTTTATAAATTGCTGTATATCGGAATCCGTAAACCAATTTTGATTACCATAATGAACTTCATCTCCACCTATATGAATATAAGGTGCTGGAAATAAATCAACCACTTCATCCAATACATTACTTATAAACTCAAATGTTTCCTCTTTACAAGGATGAAAAGTAAATCCTTTCCAACGTCCTTCTCCCCCCCCGGATATTTCAGGATAAGCCCGACAAGCAGATGTCGCATGTCCAGGCATATCAATCTCAGGTATGACCATAATATGCCGTTCTGCCGCATAAGAAACAATATCTTTTATATCTTCCTGAGTATAAAAAGCAGCAGATGCATCTGCATCATGCCAATTACCAACCGCACCAATCTTTGTCAAATCCGGATAACGTTTTATCTCAATCCGCCACCCTGGTTCATCCGTTAAATGCCAGTGGAAAATATTCAAATGTAAAGAGGCCATTATATCCAAATATTGCATCACTTTTTCTTTTCCAAAAAAATGACGACTCTCGTCCAACATAAATCCACGCCACGCAAAACGGGGACTATCTTGAATACGACATGCTCCTACACGACCTTTTCCCACACGAATCAATTGAAGCAACGCCTCTTTCCCGTAGAACAATCCGGCTTCTGTAGAAGCCATAATCTTGGCTGTATCGCTTTTTACATCCAAAATATATCCTTCGGAAAATATTCCTACCTCAGACAATAGTTGAAAAATAACAACTCCCTCACTATTTGATTGAGACAACTTCATATCGTCTAATTGCTTTCGGAAAATTTCATCAACCTGTCCTGCAGAAGTTCCTTCTACTAAAATAGTTTGACCCTTACCTATAACAAAAGCACCCTCTCTCCTTACAAAATCAGTCGGAGTCGGAACTAAGTCCGATTGCGCCCAAATCCCAGAAGATAACCATATTGCAAGAAAACACAAAACACTTCTCATTATCAGCGATATATTCTTTTTCACATCCATACTTCTCTTTCAAATTTTAACGACCTATTGTTACCGCATTCCCCATAGCTTTAAATTCAAATTCGACAGAGGGAGCTTTTTCTGATAAAAAATCGCATTCTATATTCACTATATTATCGCCTTCACTCCACAATGCTGTTTCAGGAAGTGGATAACTGTTTTTCGCATTCCAAAAACTATCACAAACATATACCATCTTACCATCGCTGTAAATCTTATCACCTGCTTTTAATATCGTAGGTATATTCACTATGGCACAACCTTCTATAACCAACTTAAGGTTACTAATAGTAGCATCCCGATCTTCTCCTGATAGTATATTGGCATAAAAAGTTACAGGTTGTTCATCGTAAAGATTTTTAAAAGTATATTTACTAAGTAAAGGTTCGCCAGTCTGTACCATTCTGTATTTATGCAAATTTCCACCTTGCAAAGTGACATCATAAATTGTCCAAGAATCCTCACTGTTCTTCTCCAAATGGAATTCATTTTTAGGATTTTTCATACGTTCACGTAGTTCTATCGTAAGCATGTCGTTGTTACGAATCTTTTGCCATTCACGAATGGCTTCAAACAATTGACTCTTAAATCCATTTTTTTCAATACTTTCATCCACACGAAGTAGATAACCCGCATTAAAAGCAGCACTACGAGCTTGAATCCATTCAATGTCTTCCGGACGATAAGTCTGTTCCAATTTGAACCAACCTAGCATCCCCGGCATCAGGTTGCGCTCAAAATAACGTTGGTTTTCCAAACGGTAATTCACTTGGCTTTCACGCAAGTTATCATACCAAGGTTCTCCCCAGTTCATAAATGAATAGATATGCCACCAATAATGAAACGGAGATGAACCACAGGAAATAATACCTTTTTGATCTAACCCTTCAAACCACTGTTTCAAAAACATAGAAGCTCCCAAACAACCATGCCCTGTTGGCGAACCGCCATAGTACCCATCGAAGTCCATTAGAGCAATACCTGTTTCATTGCACACTTCCGCCAAACGCTTACCATACACACTTCCTAAACGAATATCGGGAAAGAAACCGCTGTAACAATTATTTAACAATTTATCAATTTTATCACCAACCTTATGAGCTGTTACTTTTGTACCAAATTGCCCACGAGTACAACCTAATAATTTATACGGCTTTTCTTTGGTTACCTCTCTATATGACACTATCTCTGTTCCAATTTTCGCTGAACGAGTTTCACCCAAATAAGTGAAAAACTCTGGAGAGTCAATTTCTATATCCTTATCAGTTGCACTGATCTCTTTTACCAGAACAGAACTTCCGGAAATAGCCAAACTATCACTTGGCACAGGAGATACATACGGGTCGTGCGTAGAGGTAAACATTGTTAAGGTATGTACACCAATATCTATACCACGTGCTTTGGCTTTTTCCGTAAAAGCTTTAATTTGTTTTGCCCCTTCCGGGAAACGAGAAGTATGCAAATCAAAATGTCCCCAACTTTGAAATATATCCCCGATATGAACCAGGTTGAAATTGCAAGAATCGGCATAATCCAACGCATTATCCAGCGAGTTTCCCTCATACAACATATAAGCAGGATTCTGATTCTTCCGCTTTTTAATCCACTCCCCATTTATCATCGGATGTGGCAATCCCTCACCCACTTCGATTTTACCAATAACATCGATCGCTTCCGAAGAGGGCGCGGCAAACAAGGCGATGGCACTTCCTATGAAATCCTTATCCAAAGCAGTCACCGTCTGCTTTCTACCGCCATAGTCAATCACCTTTTCATTGCGCCAGTCGCGAGCGAAAAATTGAATATCGCTACCATACGGACGTTCCACTGCGGCATTTCCTCGCCACTGACGCACATATTCAGGCATATCTCCCTCTTCGTTTACATTGATGTCCGAAATCTGTTGTCCAACTTTATCATTCAACTCATCCGGTAAATTTTGTCCCGGAAGAGGATTAATACAAAACTTTCCGGTCGCATCGTCTCCCAAATGAGGTCTTCCCTCCGTGGTATTTATACCCAAAGCCTGAACTCCAATTGCAAAAGTTGTATCACGCACAACCCCCACCGTTTCTCCTATATATTGAGAAATATTCGTTGCATAAGGTCCCCAGGCCACAGCCTCTATTTGGTCACGATTACTTAATGAGACCAAAGATAGGCAAACATAACCATCCTTCACATCTTTCGAAAGAACCGCTTCCGACTGGTTCTCAAACATAAGTATCCATTTACCTTCCTCTACTTTCAGACTTATCGGCATAATATACCGTTCGCCATCATATAAACTCAAAATAGGAGAAGTAGTCTCTTTTGCCAGATAATTTACATCTGTTCTATTATCTATCACTTGCCTAATAAAACCTTTTCCATCTACACTAATGGTTGCGTACTGTGTCGTCAACTCATCTACATACGATTGTTTACAAGAAGAAAACGCCAATAAAGTAATTATACATACACCACAGATCTTTTTCAATTTCATGTTTTACAGAATATTAGAATTTAAATAAGAGAAGTTATTTATCCAAAGATGGCACCCAACAGACTTCGGTGCCATCATTTGATTACAAATTAAACCGAAAACTATTCTAAAGCCGGATTAAAACTTCCACCCCAATCTTTATTTTGTTCCAGTTTTGAGTTTTGTTCAATAGAAGATTGTTTGATAGGAAAGAAATAATATGTATCAGGTACAGACATAGCTTTTTCGCCCGGAGAGAACAGTTCTTGTACTTTATACGTAAAATCTTCCGGAAGCAATTCATAATTATTTGCTTTTTGTTGTATCTCTGATGTTATTTCACCTTTGTACTCTCCTTGTAAACCATATTTATGTATTCCATTAATTTGTTCTAACATACGATTCCTACGAAGATCCCAAAAACGTTGTCCTTCAAATACAAACTCAATACGTTTTTCATTCAACAATGCAATCCGCATCTCATCTGCCGTCATACCTGATTGCAAACCATACATGCCATCTTCTCCGGGTTCAATTCCCGCACGTTCACGAATCTGTTTCAATACGGTATAGCCTATATCCGTAATTCCTTTGGCACAAGCTATTTCTGCATAATTAAACATAACTTCCGCAAAACGCATTTCCAACCAATCAAAATCATTATTTCTGACTTCAGCCTGAGGAAGACTCTCCATTATACCTTTTCGAGGATAAAAACCGGTACGGTTATAACCCGCAGGGCACTCTATTGAGAAAGAATCATATATATCGGCAATATTAAAAACGGTATACTGACGACGACCATTAATTCCACTCAATTCAAAAATAGCCCCATTCCAAACTTGACTTGCCTCAAAACGAGGATCACGATCTTTCCAATAGTTCTGAATATCGTAAGCATATTTATCTGATTCTCCAATTTTTTTCCCATCTTTCATAGGATAAGCCTCTACTAAATTCCAAATAACCTGATCTCCACCAGTGTTATCTTTTGATTGTGAAATAGGACGGCAAGTCTGTTCATTTCGACCATCTTTTTTATTCGGATTATTATAAATCACAGCAATTACAGCTTCTTTATGACCTTTCGTTTCGAATACATCTGTATAGTCATCTAACAAGCCATAACCACGTTGCAACAATGTTTCATAAGCCAACTTATTCACCTCATACGCTTCGTCTACGTATGGATTGGTATACTTACTTTGCGGGTTAAACTGTGGACTTGCTTTATATAACAATACTTTTGCCTTTAAAGCCAAAGCTGCAGAAGCATCAATATGTCCATAATCATTTCCCGTGTTTCGCTCCGATAGATTTTTTATCGCTTCATCCAAATCTTTCACTAATAAGTCAAAGCATTCTGCCGACGAATTACGAGAGACATAAAGATCATCCACTCCTTGTTCCTGAACAGTGGTAATATAAGGAATACCTCCATGATGAATCAACGCTTTGAAATAATGGTAAGCACGTAAAAAGAGTGCTTCCCCTCTCAGTTTTACCTTCAAATCTTCTTTCAAAGCCCCCTCATCCAAACCTTCCAGCATCAAGTTTATTTTATAAATCTTATCGTAAGGCCAATATTTAAAATTATTGTTATTAGGCATTACATAATCCATACCCATAATACCACTTGTCTCATCCGCATACATACCACTATTTACAGGCCAACCAGAAAAAGAGATAGAATATAAATTCGACAAATAGGCTTCGGATAACTTTTGGTCATTCCAAACATTATCCGGACTATAACTTTGATAATCATTTATATCCAACACATCACAACTGGTCATTCCGGCCATTCCGGTCAATACCAGTGACAAACATATATATTTAAAATAATTCTTCATCGTCAATCATATTAAAAGTTAACATTCAACCCGACAGTAAATGTCCGCATAATCGGATAAGAATCTAATTTTTCCTGCTCCGGATCCATTTCATCCATGCCGTCTATACTAAATAAGTTCGTACCATTTCCAAACACCTGTACCTGTGACAATCCCCAATTCTGATACCATTGTTTAGGCAAAGTGTAAGCGATATTCAAATTTTTCAGACGCAAATAAGCACCATTTCTAATCCAAAAAGTAGAACCTGCAGCTCCATAATCTTCAGACCATTCACCAGTAGCAGCCGGATACTTAGCATTCGTATTTTCCGATGTCCAAACATCTCCAGCCCACAATTCAAAATAAGGACGGGCTTCAGATTGGAATACACCATCACCATTATTGGTTTTAATCATTCGATCATATCCTCCTACACCCTGGAACAAGGCATCAATAGATAATCCTTTCCATTCTACACTGAACCCGAAACCGTAGTTAATACGTGGCTTTGCCTTACGAGAAAGATAGTCCCAGTCATTAGAATCCACTTTTCCATCAGCACCCCATGCTTCATTAGTACCTCTTATATCTTTATATAAAAGCTGTCCCAAACGTGGTTTCTTACCAAACTGGGTAAATCCTTCAGGCAATGCATCCAGTTGTTCTTGTGTACGAATGATTCCTTCACAAACATATCCTTTTAAGAAATCATTCGGATATCCAATACGGCTTTTCCATCCCGACAAATTTTCCGGTTCGTCAAACTTCGTCCATTTATCCTTCACATACCCCATGTTAGCGTTCACAGAATAGTTCACGTTACCGATATGATTGCTGTAACGCAACGACATTTCAAAACCTGTCCACTGTTGTTCTGCAAAGTTTTCAGCAGCTTTACTACGACCGTATGTATCAGGAACAGAGGCAACACGCTGTTGCAAAATATCTGTTTTCTTTTTATGGAAAAAGTCAAATTCACCAACCAATGAATTATTCAAGAATCCATAATCAATACCGGCATCATACACTTTCAAGGTTGCCCATGTCAAATAAGGATTTGGGGTAGCACCAACAGCAATACCGGGAAAGTAGTTACTTCCAAACATATAACCTGTAGCCGATTTAAATTTATCTCTCCAACCGAAAGGAGCCAAAACACCATCACTGACACTAGTATCCGTATCATCACCCGTTGTACCGTAAGATCCTCTCAATTTCAAATTACTAAGCCATTCTATCGGCTTCATAAATTCTTCATTAGAAATACGCCATCCTAAAGAGAAAGAGGGGAAGAAACCCCATCGTTGACCGGAACCAAACTTGCTATTACCATCTTGGCGAAACGAGAACTCTGCGATATAACGATCATCGTAATTATAGTTAAAACGGCCAACCCAAGAGAGACGGGAAGACTCCTCTTCATATCCATCAAAATTCCGGTGAATCACATCAGAAGAAGATACAAAGATTTGGTCAATAGATGATGTTAATAAATTTTCTGCTGAACCTGTCAAGTTTTTTCTTGTTGATTTCGCAATTTCATAAGCCATCATACCAGAAACCTGATGCTTTCCAAAAGAACGATTATAGTTTACCATCCAGTTAAACTGATACGATTGATCCAACCATACATTTTCTTGGATATTTTCATAAGAGCTACCTAAATTATGAATACTCATCTGATTTGGATCAACCGGAGCTGGTTTAAAAACGTTATCAATATCACTTTGGAAGTTGTACCACTTCAAAAACGGAGCAAAACGTTTTCTGTTTTTATCCCCCGCATTGTATTGACCAATCACTGCTGTACTAAGTCCTTTCACATACTTATCCAGATCTAAATCAAACCGCAAAATAGCTTCCAAATTACGAGCTCTTGTCTTTTCATATCCATCTCCAAATACCATTTCTGCAATTCTGTTTACAGGGTACTCAGTTCTTTTATCAGAAGGATTACCAAACTCATCTACATATTCCGGGCGTAAGCGAGAGTGATTAAATGTTGTTCGATAAAAATCAGACAACGTCATACTTTCCGGATCCCAGTCATAAGGCCAATAGAAACGTTTATAGTCTCGTTCATTACCACTTACGTTAAAGTTTACTTTAAAAGCATCTGTAATTTTAGTTGTGATATCTGAACGGAAGTTATACCGATTATAGTTGGTATTCTCATAAGAGCCTTCTTCTCCATGATATCCCAACATCATATAATAGGTAATCCTTTCATTTCCCCCATTTACACTTACATTATGTTCTTGATTCCAAGGATTCTGCCAAATTAAATCATTTACATTATAACTTTTATCCTTGAAATATTCAAATACATCCGGACCATAAGGTACTTGGAAATTAGGATCGGGATTTTCTTTTAAACTGTTCCGATAGGTAGCCGCTCTATTCGCAAATATCAATTCATCCGTAGCACTAAAATCCTGTAATGGCTGAGTTGTATTAGCTGTTGTATAAGATGCTTTATATTGGAACACAGGTTTCTGCACTGAACCTTTTTTCGTTGTTACCAACACAACTCCATTACCAGCCTTTGAACCATAAATAGACGCACTTGCTGCATCTTTCAAAATATTGATACTTTCCACTTCATTCGGGTCTAATGCATCGAAGGCTGTTTTATCACGGATAATGCCATTGATTACATACAACGGTTCTCCAAAACTTCCACGAATACGAATAGAAGAGGATGCACCAGCAAAACCTGAATTATTCGTAATAGTCACACCTGGAGCACGTCCAGCCAAAGCATTGGAAAGATTTGACACAGGAATATTCTCTAATTCTTCAGTTTTAATCGCTGTAATAGACCCTGTCAAATTCACTTTCTTTTGTGTTCCGTACCCTACGACAACAACTTCATCCAAAGCTTGCGTATCTTCTTTTAATAAAATATCTAACTGAGTTTTATTTCCAGCTTTGATTTCCTGAGAAACATAACCTATATAAGAAACTTGAATGCTTGCGTCTTCCGGTACCTCCAATGTAAAGTTACCGTCAACATCCGTAATTGTACCAATAGTCGTTCCTTTAACAGACACATTCGCCCCAATAACCGGTTCCCCGTTTTGATCTTTAATTACTCCGGTAATCTTCTTTGTTTGATTCGTTTGGGTAGTACGTGGTAATTTTAAAATAATCTGCTTACCAACAATTTCGTAACTAATTTGTTTTCCGGCAAAAGCCTTCGCCAAAATAACATCCAAACTTTCCTGCTGGCTATCAACTGTGATCTTTTGATTCTGGTCAACCGTTTGGTCCAACATAAAAGTATATTCCGTTTCTTTCTCTATTTGTGTAATGAACTGTTTTAATGTTTTGTTCTTTACAACCAAATCCAGCTTTTCTGCTTGTGCATACGCAATATTACATGCACCAAATGCAACTAATACCGGAAATAATTTCCAATTTAACTTAAACATGAGTATAGCTTTAAGATTATAAATAAATATCTATATCTTTGCCATTATATATCAACTCTTTATTAAGCTCACGTGAGCTTAATAAACCTACAAGTATATATACTTCAAAAGGCATGGAGATTAGGGGTCTCTGTGCCTTTTACGCATAAGGCTAGACACGTTGTATTCGAAAAAAGTCTACTTATATCTGATCGTCACCTCCTTTCCGTCTAATTTATACTCTATCGGAGTGATCTTATTGATCCTCTCCAACAATTCTGTCAATGATTCCGTTTTAACAGTAAACCAATAAGTTTGAGAAGGAGATACGTTCGACAATGCAATATCCACTCCATACCAACGTTCTAATTTCTTCCATACCTCTTTTGCCGGTGCACCGTCAAACTTCAACAGATTATGATGCCAGCTGGATTCTATGCTCGCATCACAGGATTCGACCCGACAGGATAAACTTCTTTTGGAAACTGTGGCTTCCTGATCCGGAGATAAATAAGTTAATAACTTTTGATCTGTTGCAGACAACAAGCTCACTTTACCCCGAAGCAAAGCCACCATTATATCATCTTCGTCGGTATACGCACTGACATTAAATGCTGTACCATGTACTTTCACATCAACTGCCCCTGCTTTTACAATAAAAGGATATTGCGTATCTTTCTTAACATCAAAGAAAGCTTCCCCTTCCAAATTGACAACGCGATCTTGCGTACTATATTGATAGTTGTAAGACAAACGCGAGCCAGAGTTCAACCAAACAAGTGTACCATCAGGAAGCACCAACTGTGTTTTCTGTCCAGGAGGTACCATAACCACATTTTCGAACTGAGAAGCCTGCCAGGATTCTTTCTGATCATTCAATAAAAAAGAGAGTGAAAAGCCTAGAACTAAAGCAATAGCAGCCGCGACCGATGAAACACGTATCAACAATGAACGGGAATACATCGGAATCTGCTTTGCCTTATCGCGGATACGTGCCTGTACCTTATTCCATACCGCTGCTTTATTCGGTATCACAAAGACAGAGGTATCCACCTGAACTGCTTCCCATTGCCTCTTCAGCTTTTCCAGCAGAAGAGGATGTTCGGCATCTTCGTTCAACCAACGATTTACCTCTTCCAGTTCTGCCTGTGTACATTGCCGGGATAAATACTTGGCTAGTAGTTCATATGGTATTTGTCGTTCGTTCATTTTCCGTTTCTTTTATTAGTTGACACATAATGTCCCCTAATACCCCCAAAGGGATTTGAAATATTTTTTACTGCACCTTCCAGCAGGCAATAATTAGCATAAATTGCACGATACACCGTGCAGTTTTTCACAAAAACAGCACAATGCATCGTGCAATTTATTATCTTTGTAGCAAATAAAAGCCTAAATGATAGCTAATATGCAAAACTTATACAGAAATTTCCGTCTCCAATTAGAACTGACTTCTACCGATTTCATCCGCTTCCTGCATGATCAAATTGCCTGGGATAGCAGATTGATAGCCATTGTCGGTTCAAGAGGTGTGGGCAAGACTACGTTATTGCTTCAACACATCAAAAAGTACGAGAATCCTGAAGAAGTGCTTTATGTTACCGCTGATGACTTTTATTTTACCAATCATCGGCTTTTCGATTTAGCCTATCTGTTCTATACACAAGGTGGGAAAAAACTTTTCATAGATGAAATACATAAATACAAAGGATGGTCGACAGAGATAAAAAACATCTACGACCAAATACCCGGTCTGCATGTTGTCTACACAGGGTCGTCCATTCTTGATTTGGAAAAAGGCGGTGCTGATTTAAGTCGAAGGAAAGTGGAGTACAACCTGCCCGGCCTCTCTTTCAGAGAATACATTAATCTGACTCAAGGATGGCAGTTACCTGCCTATTCTTTATCCGATATATTAGCCGGAAAAGTACTGTTCCCTTATGAAAAAGAACGTCCTCTTAAACTTTTTAAAAGTTATCTGCAAGCGGGTTATTACCCTTTTTTCACAGAGACGGAGTATCGTCTGCGATTAAGCAGTGTCGTGAAACTTATGGTGGAAACAGACATTCCTCAGTTTGCAGAAATGAATGTTGCATCGGCTTTTAAGTTGAAAAAATTACTTTATGCACTTGCCCAAAGCGTTCCATTCAAGCCTAACTACACCAAATTGGAACGTGACCTTGAAATCAGTCGAAACACACTGCCCGACTATCTGCTCTATCTGGAAAAAGCCGGACTCATAAATCTGCTTCGCGAAAAAGCCAATGGCCTAAAATTATTGGAAAAGATAGATAAAGTCTATCTTAATAATTCAGATATCACCTATATGTTGTCCGACATGACACCAGATATTGGAAATATTCGTGAAACCGTCTTCTTTGCTTGGATGCGTGTAAGGCACTTCGTCACATCATCCCCTATAAGCGATTTTGAAATTGACGGACGTACATTCGAAGTTGGTGGGCGAAACAAAAAACAGGTACAGATAAAAAATGCAACCGAGGGATATGTGGTGAAAGATGACATAGAATATGCCTATAAAAACGAAATCCCCTTATGGATGTTTGGTTTCATTTATTAAGAAGAGATAGCAACACGATCACCATCGCTTCGTCCGAATGGGACGCAATATATTCACGTACCTTTTTTAAGGCAATCCCCATTTGGTTCTCGACAGTCTTTATGGAAATCTCTTTTACTTGTGCTATTTCTTTGTAACTTAATTGTTCTTCCCGGCTCAGGATAAATATCTCCCGACATTTTTCAGGTAACGACTCGACGGCAGCCTGCAGTAATTGATAAAACAACTCACGGTCTACACAATCGACCGATTCGTTCTTTTCTAATTCGATACGGGCCCATTTCTCTAATAATACAGTATGGTTCTCTTCATCACGCAAATAATTCAGCATCCGGTTACGGGCACTGTTATATAAAAAAGTCTTGATGTATTGTATTTCTTTTCCTTCGTAGTCTTCCCATAAGCAGACAAAAACATCCTGCACCACCTCTTCTATTACCTGATAATCGCGGGTATAGTAATTCAGAAAGCGGCATATAATTTCAAAATAGTCATTATATGCATCTTTGAATGTTCTTTCATTGATGATCATGATTGTATAGTTTCTTCATTTCGCAAAAATAACCAAATAAACAAGATACCGATCAGAAATAGATAAAAAGATAAAGCTTGCAGGGACCGTTTTAAAACAGATATCAAAATAAACGGTACACCTGCAAGACTAAAAAATCTCAATCAATTACTTACTATAAACGAATAACTTGCACCTGGTAAGGTTTCCATATGAAATATTTCGCCTTCCAACTCTTTTTCTTCCAGTAACCGGTCTGATTGCCAAACTTTCATCCGGACTTTCTTTTGTTTCCAAGGATTCAATAAATTCAAAGGTCTCCCTTGTTCACTGAGTATAGCGAGGGAAGTAACCTCACCACTTTTCAATTCGCTGGAAACCAGAAAAGCCCCCTCCACCCGGATCTGATGGAATGAAGCGTCTTTATCACGAGGCCAGACCGGAAAAACACGAACAAGATCCTGATGCCCCATACAAAGCATCTCATTGATTGTGTTGGGAACCGTACTCCAGTTCTCTATGCCATGCGGATTATCCAACTGAAATCCGTTCGGATACGTATGACGGGAGTAAGCATTCAAATGAACCAGAATACTGTCCGGATCATAACCTATCCGCACTGCTGCCGGAAAGAAGCTGTTACTTCCGTTGAAATCCAGCCAACGCTGCATTTCGTCGACTGTATTATGTGCTATCTTCAATAGTTCCGGGTCACTGTTTAAGCCGATCTGACCTGCCGGATAAATATGCTGGATACCCAACGTATTGTCTCCCCACCAATCAACTCCTTTCTCCGTATAACGAAAGACGGTTTTACCATCCCGCTCCTGTAACGGATAATCGGAGATATGTTCGCTGATAAACTTCCATTGCTCTCGTTTGTCTTTATCTATTCCCAGAAAAACACTCATGTCGGAAACGGTTTGCATTACCATTCGAACCAACCCTAAAGACAAAATCGGGTTCATTGTTCCAACCGTACCTTCATGGATAGCGTCATTATAGATCACATACCGGTCACCTTCCAACGCTAAATACTTTTCCCAGAAAGTAGCAACACCTTTCACGAACGGATACACCTTTTGGGCATAAGCTTTATCCCAAGTCCGGTAGAACTGCATCGACATATTGACAACTGCATACGCCGAATTACTCTTCTGTCCCATAAAGAAACCCTCATCTTCTACCAACTTGCCATCGATCCAACCTTTAAAATAAGTATCCATAAAAGGAGAACGCCGGGTTGTTTCAATACCCAACGGACCGGCACCTACGGGTAACAAAATGCCACCGAGAATACTAGTTATCTTTTCCGAATAATAATTACCACGAGGTATCTGTGCCAACATCGTATTCATGTAAGGCTCTGCCTGTTCCAAACGATTGGAAGAAAACAACGCATAATAAGGAGCCATGTGATTATAGTTCAAATGATAATCACCATTCCAATTCGGACGCTCACGGGTAATCCAAGTACCAAAAATGGGAGCAGCAAACTCCTTATCACGACTACAAGACGCTGTTCCGTACAGGGACAGATAATATTGCTTTTCTATTACTGAATCGGGGATACTGACAAAAGACTTTTGCCAATAATCCTTCCACCATTCCTGATGATGCTTTTTAACTTCTTTCAGATGAGAAGAAGAACAGTCGGATGCACGCCTGATAACATCTGAGACACAGTCATTACTTTTAAAGTTACTTGAAAAAGCACAGACCATGCGCAACGGTTTGCCCGGCTCCAAAACAAAGCTTCCATCCGAAGACCGATCCATACGCAAAGCCATAGCCGCTTTGGTTGGAATATCGACAGAATCTTCAAAAGCCCGCCATAGATAGAGAACGCCCTCTTTGGTTATACCGACTTCCCGTTCATCAGGAAAGACTCGTTCCAATGGCGGTTTATTTATGATTTCTTTCTCTCCGGGTAAAGACAGGTTTACATAACCTTCTATACTGCCTTCTCCATCCATTTCCAACTCGACAACCAACAAATCTTCAGTAGCCGACACATATGTTTTATAAGATACAGACTGATTCTCTTTTGTAAACCGGGCAGTCGTTGTAGCATCATACAACTGTTGTTCCACGAAATAAGAAGCTCCTTCCAAATCAGGCATCGACAACTCTATTTTGCCCAATACCAACGGATAGGATTCATCTAAAGCCGACTTCAACCGCCAGAAATCGTTTCTGGCGACGTAAAAGGTCTGTGCTTCGGGAGATCCCGCCAGTGCTACCCCCGTAAAGCCATTCCCCAGTAAAGGGGCATCTACCGAATTTCGGTTAGGAATCCGTTTCGGAGGTTCGGTAAAACGAATCGTATGCTTGCAGATGATTGCCTCCGCCTGTTTTTGTAAGGCATTGGCCTGTTGACGATCACATCCGGTCATCAACAGGCTAACAGCTAAACTTACTACTATTATATTAATATGCTTAATACACCACATACGGTTCTCCTTCGATCTTCAGTTCCCCGAAGCTACCTTCCGATTTATAAGGCTGGCCGCCGCCGATATATAACTCTACCGGACCTTCTTTCTGCACCAGATTACCTTTGTCATCTACTAATGCCAACTCTTCCGGAGAAAGCGTAAAAGTTACTGTCCGGCTTTCGCCTTTATTCAGATGAATACGTTTAAAGCCTTTCAAGGCACGTAGCGGGACACGGGTATTTCCGTTCTGGGGATGAGAGACATATAGCTGAACCACTTCATCGCCATCCCGTTTACCGGTATTGGTCACTGTTGTCGTCACCTGAATGCTTTCGCCGGTTTTTACGATGGAGGCATTCGATAACGGCTGATAAGCAAAAGTAGTATAACTCAAGCCATAGCCGAACGGATATCTTACATCGCCTTTGAAATAACGATACGTACGGTTTGCCATCGAATAATCCTCGAAATCCGGAAGATCCTCGTCATTCATATAGGTAGTCAACGGCATACGGCCGGCCGGGTTATAGTCGCCAAAGAGAACATCGGTAATGGCATCGCCGGCAGCTTGTCCGCCGTACCAGGCTTGCAGGATCGCATCGGCATTGCGGCTCTCCCAGTCGAAGCTCATCACGGAACCGGACATATTGACCAGGATCAGCGGACGGCCCGTCTTTTTCAGTTCCTTCATCAGTTCGGTCTGCACGGGAGGCAGTTTCATCGTTGTACGGTCACCGCTGGCAAACCCACCGTAACCGGCAGCTCCGGCATCACCGGCTTCGCCTTCGTAATCAGCGCTGATACCACCCACGAAAATGATAATGTCTGCTTTCTTAGCCTGAGCAGCCACCTGGGCAAAAGAAGGAGCACCTTCCAGTTTCTGAACAATACCGACACCTGTCAGCGTATCGATCTGAATACTGTTACCAAAGCGTTTCTGCAAACTCTTATACGGGGTAATGATTTCGCTCGGCGTACCAAAATAGTTAGCCAACAGCGTGCTGCCATTATCCATATTCGGACCGATCAGGGCGATACGTTTGATCTTGGAGGCATTCAACGGCAGGATATTCTTATTATTCTTCAATAACACCATTGATTTCTGCGCCATCTCATAGGCATGCTTTTTGTGGGCATCACATTCGATCACTTCACGACCGATAGATGCATAAGGCACCCGGTCAGCAGGATCGTACATACCCAGCTTAAACTGGATTTCGAACAGGCGAGCCAAAGATACATTGATATCTTTCTCGGAGATCAAGCCTTTCTCCACCCCTTGTTGCAATTTCTGATAAAGATTACCGCATTCAAGGTCTGTACCGTTCAGAACGGCATCGGCTACGGCTTCCGTATCGTTGCTATGTGTTTTATGATACTTGGCAAAATCACTGACTGCCCAGCAGTCGGACGTCACATATCCGTCGAACTTCCACAGGTTACGAAGAATATCCTGTAATAACTCGTTATGCCCGCAACAGGGAGTTCCTTCAAAACGGTTATAGGCGCACATCACACCATGTACCTTCGCTTTAGTCACCAGTTCCCGGAAAGCGGGCAAGTAAGTATCCCAAAGGTCATACATGGAAACACGGGCGTCATAAGAATGGCGGTTGTGTTCAGGACCGCTGTGTACGGCATAATGTTTAGCACAAGCCACCGACTTCAGATACTCCGGATTATTTCCTTCCAGGCCGTGGACGATCGCCGAACCCATTTTGGCTGTCAGGTACGGGTCCTCGCCATAGGTTTCCTGTCCACGTCCCCAGCGGGGATCACGGAAGATATTGATATTCGGAGTCCAATAAGTCAGTCCACGATAGATTTCGCCGGTCTTGCCTGCTTTCAGGTCTTCATTGAACAGGGCACGTCCTTCCGAAGAGGTCATATCTCCCATCTTTTGAAGGGCTTCCGTGTCGAAGGTGGCAGCCATACCGATCGCCTGCGGGAAAACAGTCACCTTTTCCTTCGTACGAGCCACGCCATGCAACGCTTCGTTCCACCAGTTATAAGCAGGAATACCCAAACGGGGAACAGCCGGGGCGGCATGTTTCATCAACTGGACTTTTTCTTCCAGCGTCAGACGGGAAATGATATCCTGTACCCGGACATCCAACGGAAGGTCCGGATTACGAAACGGATAGTCGTACGTTTGTGCCGTCAGGCCGCCCCAAGAGAGAGCGACCAGTAACACGATACTTTTCAGTTTGCTTTTCATGTGATTGCCTATTTTATTTGGTTACTTCTACAATAATCTTACTCTCTTTCAACCCTTCCGATACAGCAGTCAATTCGATCGGTTGTCCGGAACGGTCACTGGTGACAAGTACCTGGGCATAGCCGTTAAATGCATTCCGGTGTACATCGCTGCCGGCAGGGAAGACATCCGGTTCCTGACTACAAGGATTACCATTACCCACTCCCAGAATCTTGCCGTTACGGACATCGAAATGAATTCCGTTTTCAGCAGTAGGTACTACACGTCCTTTGGCATCCAACACTTTTACGGTAATGATAGCAACGTCGTTACCATCACCCTGGATAGAAGTACCGTTTTCACTGACCAGTTGCAAGGAAGCCGGATTTCCGGTAGTTTCGACCAACTCGGTGTATTTCTTTCCGTTCTTCTTCCCTTTGGCCAACAGCTTACCCGGGGTATATTTAACACGCCAAGCAGGAATATCGAACTTTTCAACCGTCTTTTTACCCAGGCTTTTGCCATTCAGGAACAATTCCACCTCATCCATATTGGTATACAGATGTACATCGACCGAATCCGTACCGATTCCATTCCAATGAGGAAGCACATGCAACACCGGTTCTTCCGTCCACCAAGCCTTGTAATACCAGAATGCATCTTTCGGGAAACCGCAATAGTCTAATATGCCGAAATGAGAAACTACACCCGGCCAGAAATGCAACTGCGCCTCGCCTCCATAATCGAATCCGGTCCATACGAAAGCACCGGCAACAAACTTACGTGCATCGACATAACGCATCCATTCCTGTGCACGTGCTCCCCATCCCGGAACATCACGATCGTAAGCTTGATGGAAACCTTTCTTTGCATCAGTCTCATAAATACCACGCGTCATCACCGTACTTGCCTCTTCGGTGAAGATACAAGGCAGGTTCGGGAACTTTTCATGTACTGCGTCGATATTGCCTATTTTATAATAATTAGAACCTTGTACATCTACGGCATAGGTAAAACCTTCCCCCCAACTACCGTTCATGGCAGCCGTGCACGGACGAGTAGGATCCAGTTTGCGCTGAACGGCTTTCATGCGCTCAACAATCATACGCCCCTTCTCTGTTCCCTGTATGGCAGGTTCTTCGTTTCCCAAACACCAAATGATAACAGACGGATGATTCCTGTCGCGGCGAATGATTGTCTTCAGCTGGCTCAGACCTTCATCACTGGAGCTCAATACACGCAGTTCATCCATGACCAGCATACCCAGCGTGTCGCAAGCATTCAAGACAGATTCCGTCGGAGGATTATGGGAAGCGCGGTATGCATTTACTCCATACTCTTTCAGACGGGCGATTCGCCACGCATTCAGCTGGTCCGGAACAGCAATCCCCACACCGGCATGGTCTTGGTGGCAGCATACCCCCTGAATCTGTACTCGTTCGCCATTGAGGAAGAAACCTTCGTTGGCATCGAAACGGATGTCACGGATACCGAAAGAGGTATCGTAGCTATCGACAACTGCCCCATCCAACAAAATATCAGTATGCAACGTATAAAGCGTCGGAGTCTTCAACGACCATAAGTCAACCTGCCGTACATCCATGTATGTTTCCACCTCTTTCGTTTCCAACGAGGGTAAGGTAAGGGTTGTACCAGACTTGTTTACTTCTTTCCCTTGACAGTCGATTATACTGTTTTGCATAATAAGATCGACCGATTTACCACTTTGGTTCGTCACTTCTATCTGTGCCTTCACACGGGCTTCCTTCTTTTGCAAATCCACTTCGCTGGTGACAAACGTCCCCCATTGTGGGATATGCACGGGAGCCGTGCGGGTCAACCATACATTCCGATAGATACCGGCACCTTCGTACGACCATAATTCGGAATGAGTCGCATCTACACGGACGGAAATCACATTTTCCGCATCCTTTTCATAATTCAGGCATTCCGTTACATCGAAGACCAAAGGCACATAACCGCTCTCACCGCGTCCTAAATAGACACCGTTCATCCATACCTGTGCATCACGGAAGATACCCTCAAACTCCAGCGTATACCGATCCCCTTTTACTAACTCGGGAGTAAACCGTTTCCGATACCAGCCCACACTGTTTTCGGGTGCACGTCCGCCCAACTTACGGTATCCTTTCATCTTGAATTGCTCTTGGCTATATCCCAAAGCCATCCCCCAGTCATGAGGTAAAGAGATCTTCTCCCACTTGCTGTCGTCAAACCGTTGCGTATGAGGAATAGCCAAACGTGATTCCTGGTCTGCATCCAGCATAGTCGACTCCTGCAAAAAGGCAATCTTAGAGAACGACAATGCCTGCCCGTAATTAAAATCCTTCTCCGGATTAGCCGCATGCCCTTTAGCAAAAAGCCAATCCTGATTCAACAACTCTCTCTCCCGCTGTGACTGGGCACCCAGCCAAAGACAGGGGAGTAATAACATCACTGTAAAAATCAATCTTTTCATTTCTCTGATCTATTGTTTCTTAAATGGATTAACGGCAGACCTCCACCTGTTCGGTCCGGGTAATACCGTTTTCGTTATAAGTATCTATCGTGAAATAATAAGTAACACCTTTATTCAGGCTGCCGATCTCCAGCGAGGTCTCTCCCATCACCTGGAAATTACTATACAACTTGTCTTCGGCAATGCCATAACGGACAATATACCCCTGGGCATGCGGCACTTCGTTCCAGGCCAGGCTGACTTTACACGGGTCTTCTTCATTCCGCTTAACCGTAAAGCCATTCACCGGACGGGGTTTGCTACCCAAACCGTTACCGAATATCCTCAAATCGCGGACCGAGAGGTTGGACGATACGGTATATTCTTTATTCTGTAGTTTGATATAGCGCGCTTTGAACGGTTCTTCAAACTCGATATAATCGTGCGGGGTATCCGTCTTTTTCGTGCTGTAATCCACTACCGGATACCAGTCCTCCCCATTCACCGAAGCATAAATCACATAACTCTGGTAAACACCCGGAACGAAGCCCTTCTGTTTGGCCCCATATTCATCGAAATTGACCTGAATGGCATTGACAGACGAAAGATGTTGCAAATCCACCTGCAACCATTCCGTATCGTTGTTGGTAGCGGCAACCCAGGCCGTACGCGAATCCTCATCCACGATGTTCTCTGCCGGAAAACCATCCAAGGTAGAGGAAGCCGTAACCGTCTTGCCGTAAGAAAGCAGCATCCAGCCCGGCTGGAAACTATCGGAAGCCTGTCTTTTTTCCGTAGGTAAAAACATCGGATAGTCGCCGAGATAAGTATCCGTATAGAGATAGCCGTCTTTATCGAAACCCGCAGGATAGAAAGAGACGCGCCGTTCGAACATATGCCGGACGGAAATGGAATTGGTCGCCGCCTTCCAGTAGTTTTCGCTGCCTACGGTAAACATACAGCCATGTCCGGCTCCCCCGATAAAGCCTGTCGGCTTATAAGAGACCGGACTGTTTTCCATATAGGTAAAAGGACCCGAGGGAGAGTCGCTGACATACGTTCCGTCGGCATACGATTTCCATTCGGTTCCGGGAGCGGCATATTGTAAATAATATTTCCCCTGATGAGCCGTCATCCAAGCTCCTTCGATATAAGGGCGGCGGGGCAATTCGTTGTGCTCGCCTGTCCGTTCCCAGCCATATTCTTCTTTATTACTGTTGAAACAGGTAATCACTTCTGTCCGGGCCTCCAGGGTGTTCAGGTCCAAAACCTGTGCATAGATAGGGTCTACGGGCGAACAGCCGTAGTACATATAGAGATTATCCCCTTCCACATAAAAAGCAGGGTCCCAGTAAGACCAGATTTCCTTCACCGGTTCCCATACGCCCGTTTCCGGTGCAGCCGAACGGTACAGCATGCCTTTTCCATGCGTAGAACCGACATAATAGAGATGGTCTTTATGTATAAAAAGCCCCGGTGCATAATCCTCTATCGGCAACACGGAATCGGTGATGAAGACATGTTTCCAATCTGTAAAATCTTCGGAATACCAGTAGCCGGACGACTTAGAGGCAAACAGGTAATACTTGTCTTTAAACGACACCACAACTGGGTCGGCAGCTTCGCGAATCCCCTCACCTCCATCTATTTTCATAAACCGGTAGTTGAGGTTGACCGGGTTACAAAAGGTTTTCGGAGACTGGGCAATCTTTGCCTTTATCGGATGAGTATCCTGGCAACCGATCAATAACGGTGCAATCAAAAAGGTTAGCAACAAACTTTTCATACTTCTTGTATAAATTACATCTTATTATTATGTTTTTCAAATACCTACAACTGCAAATATACAGACTATCAATTATATAAGCAATAAAAACACATACATTTATTGTATACATAACAACATCTATAACATATCTTCTCCCTTCATTTCGAATACCAGTTCTCCTCCCTGTAATACTTCTTCGAAAGTAATATAGGTTCGCTTCAATTCCTCCCCGTTCAAAAAGACTTTATCGACATAGATATTGCTATCGGATAGATTCCTGGCCTTTATAATAAAATCCGCTCCCGAAGGCAATTTGATCTTTGCATATTCAAACAAAGGAGCTCCCAACTCATATTGGCCGGAAACCGGGTCCATCGGATAGAAACCTAAGGCACTAAAGACATACCAGGCACTCATCTGCCCCGTATCTTCATTCCCGCATATGCCATCCGGCGTATTATTATACAAGGTTGTCAGTACCTGATTGACATACTTCTGGGTTTTATATGGCTGCCCCACTTTATTATACATATAAATCGTATGATGACCGGGTTCGTTGCCATGGGCATATTGTCCGATCAGGCCGGAGATATCACCAGATACATCGTCGCCCTCCAATGCAGAAGACATCGTGAAAAGCGAATCCAGGCGGGCAGCCAACCGTTCCTTTCCGCCCATCAAAGCCGCCAACCCTTCCACATCATGAGGAACAAAGAAAGACCACTGCCAGGCATTCCCCTCGCAATAATCATCCTTACGGTGCGAAGAGGCCAACGGAGCAAAAGGTGTACGCCATTTACCCTCTTTTGTCTTTCCCCTGACAAAGCAAATATCAGCATCAAATACATTTTTATAATTGAAAGACTGTTCATTGAAATAAGCAGCCTCTTCGCTTTTTCCTATCTGTTCGGCAAAACGTGCCAGCGCCCTATCGTCGAAAGCATATTCGAGCGTGCGGGCCACCGATTCCATTTCCATATCACAAGGTACGTAACCGTATTTCCTATAATTTTCCAATCCGACGAAATAGCCCATCGAATACCCGCACGTATCCTTCATCGCCGATTCGGTCATTGCTTTGAAAGCCAGTTCCGTATCGAAACCGATAATACCGTTCAAATAAGCGTTGGTAATTACGGGAAGCGAATGTATTCCGGTCATTTGATAATTCTCAATACCCCACAATGTCCAGATAGGCAACTGACCGGCATACTTGTAATGTTCCAGCAATGTTTTTACATAGTCTTCGGCCACCTCCGGATGAAGCACCGAAAGAAGCGGACAGGCCGCCCGGAACGTATCCCAAAAACCGATGACTCCCCCGTAATAATCGAACCCGTCCGTCTGATGAACCTGCCAATCCGGTCCCCTGAAACAATGATCCACATCAGAAAATAAAAACGGATACAGCATAACATTGTGTAAAGAAGTATAAAACAATTCTTTCTTCTTACGGTCTGTCGTTTCGATTTCTATCTGCCCTAACACATCGTGCCACTTGCCGGCGGCCTCTTCGCGGATGGCATCAAATGTTTTATTTTTTGTCTCTGCCCAAAGATTCTTGGCAGCTCCCTGTGTATCCACCGAGGAGAGTGCCGTCCGGACCTCCAATTCGCCCGTATTACTCTCAAAAGTCAATAAAGCCTTTATGTTCGTTCCTTCCGCCGAAGTCATCCCTTCCAATCGCCGGTCGTCGACATATAAAACGCACTCTTTAATAGGGGAAGAAAAGGTGGAATAAAAATAAACCTGTTGCCCCGGCGTCCACCCGTTCGAGCAACGATATCCACGAACGGTATACGGATCAACCCATTCAAAAGCCGACGCATACACCGTATCGACATCATGCTCGCTTTGTATGGTACAAGCACTTTCCGAGCCATATTTTAAATCGACAATCACCGGTATCTCACCTTCAGAGGCATACGTATACCGCTGTAGGCCACAGCGCCGGGAAGCCGTCAGTTCAACCGTCAATTGTTTATCATATAAACCGACAGAATAATATCCGGGTTCGGCCTTCTCGTCTTTATGGGATAATACCGCCTGATACTGTTTTGAATAAAGTTCTTCGTCCGCCATACCGCTATTCAAAGGTAAGGGCATAAATAAGATATCCAGAAAATCGGCACATCCTCCGCCACTTTTATGCAGATGGCTGAAGCCCAGGATAGAGGGATCGTCATAATGATAGCCGGCACCATACGGACGCGTATCCGCTCCTATCTGCATCATCCCGAACGGAACAGACGCTACAGGAGCCACCCTTCCTTCCAAACCGGTCCCAATCCATTTATTTACATATTGATTATTACTGTCTGCCTCATTCCGGCAGGCAATCAGCAGGCAGAAAAGCAAGCCGCTTAACAGACGATAGCTAAAAGATGATGAAGAAATATACATAGATTATTATTTAAAAAGATTCAAGATTCAAACGACAAATAACACAATAGTGCCACTATGCATAGCACTATAGAGCTACTATATGTAACACTATAATGCTATCCTTAGTGGCACTACTGTGCTATTTTAATAACCCTTCGCCCGTTTCAGGTCAAAGGTTTCCACACTTTTTCCATCGACAAGCCGATGAAGCGTCCAACTGTCACCGTCTGCGCCAGCTTCCAGCCGCCAATCATAGGACGGGTCGCGCAGGAGTTTCTTTATCGCACGAGGGAAAGCGTTGGCATGGCGGGCATCTTCCCAGGTACGGATCGCAGCAAATATCTGATCTTTCTGCGGGCAACTTTCCACGTCTTTCTGGTTGATCGCCAAGAAGTAAGTGGCCCCGTAACCGACCGAGATTGCCTGAACATGCTCATACTGCTCAACGGTAGAGGTATCTTTAATGGCAAAGTTTCCACCGAAAGAGACCGGGTAATAATTGGAATAAGTGACATCGCGCAAGTCTTTTCCCTGACTGGTGGCACTGCCCCACTCGCGGGTATCGATGTCATAGAGGTTACGTCCGCCACCGACATTCCATACACTCTGGTAATGCCACGAACCTTCCGACAGGGTAGCGCCGGAGAAACGGATATAAGGGACTCCCAACTCTTTCGCCCGACCGAACATTTTCCGGAAGAAACGTTTGGCGGAATAGTAACCGTGACCGTTATTGAACAGGAATTCCTGCCCGTCGAAGTCGTAAAGGGTCAAACCGCACAGATGGGATACATCGGCATAATATTCGGCGATCTTGTCCTGGAGGGCCAGATTCGGGATGATACCTTCGTAACCGTAATTGATGGTTACCTGCAATTTATAGACGGTATCATTCGCTTTATGTGCGGTTGGCTTGGTTCCCCAATAGCCTCTGGTCACATTCTTCAGGGTATAAGGGGCCGTTTCGGAGACACCCAGATAATGAATCAGTTCGCTGCCGATCTTTACCATGTTCAGATTTTCACAATGTCCTTCCCAGCTGGCTATTTCTTCCAGATAGGTAGGATCATCTACTATGATAACGGTATCTTCGGGAGAAAGGTCTTTCATCAAGATGCGTTTCTGCTGATAACACAGGCTATCGCTCGGAACAGGACTGGCATCCTTCGTGCCCGGTGCCAGTGAATTCGTTATATTGACACGTCCCAGCATGATGCCTTTCGCGGCCGCCATGTCTGCAAATTCACGGTGGGATTTGTTACCCGAGTGAAAGCGGAAAGGTTTCTTTTCCTGGTTCCTGCCGTCCAGATAACCTTCATTGGCACGGTCGGGACGCAAGAAGCCCTGGTCGTAGGCATGGATAGCCGGGAAACCGAGTTTGGCGGTATAGGAAATGATGCTGTCGTACTGGTTTCCGCTGGTCATAACATCGGGCGAATAGGCGGCTGGGTCTTTAATCCATTTTCCATTGACAGTCGGATGAGGCAATCCTTCGGACAGGACGATATTCTGTATCACGTCCATCAAAGCCGTGCTGTCGGGACTTCCCCACAAGGCGATGGAAGAACCGATAAAATCGACTCCCGGAATCGGCTCCACATCGATATGGTTCGGAATATTGGCCGGCATATTAGGTATCAGGGAATAATGAACCAGACGGCTTTTCGTACGGTCGCGCGACTGATAATTCAAAAAGATACGTCCTAGACTATCGACCATCGCGGCATTTCCGTACATGATGCGGTAATAAGGTTCTTTATTGGCATAGAAAGCGACGTCGCTGATACCGTTTCCGCCCAGTGTAAACACCTGTCCTTCATGCAGGCTGTCCGGCAACGGGAAACGTTTCGCGTCAGGCGTGTGAATGATATATTGGAACGGAGCCGCATCCCCTTCTATATCGGCGGTACCGCCAATGGTATTGTCGTTGAGGGCAAGCATACCGATGCTGTAATTGACTACATCGCTGGTATCGCGGGCCACTCCGATGATTTCGCCCAGCAGGTTGTCGATATTGGTATAATAGGAACCCCATTGGATGCAGTCGATGCCATTCCGGGGTTCGAGGCTGTTCAGGGTCAGTTTGAAATATTTATCGGCCGGTTGCAGGGTTATCGTTGCTACCGAACCGTTCGGGTATTCGAGGGTAAAGCAATCAGCCTCTGCATTATAAACGGCCTTTTGGGGCGTATAATACACTTTCTTTTCACTATCATAGAGCGACAACAACGGAGAGGGTTTGTCGGCAGGACTGAACTCGCGGTTCGGAGAGACAGTCGTATTCTTCATACTCGTGATATACCCCTTGTCGTTAATGCCGATACTGAAATAATCGGTCTGAAAATCCCATGTCTTTTCGGTCGTACAACCGAAAAGCGTCAAGGATACAGCCAGAAGAGAGAGACATTTCTTACACATATTATCCATATAAGGTATCATATTAATTTGTTTTCATTTTATAGTTTACCGTTTTACCGGCCTTTACCGTCACCTTGTCTTTCCATTGCAGGAAAGCGTTATCACCCAGAGGGCGGGAAGCCTGTTCCGCATTCTCGGCAAAGATTGTTACGGTGGCGTCATAGGCAGTAGGATTTGTAATTTGAAGAACCGTCTGCTTGTTGTTTTGCTTTACTATTTTCGCTTCCACATGGTCGAAGATGTACAACGAACCGAGGTCGGTACGCACATAAATACCGGGGATTTCCAACGCCATCAGGGCACCGTTCGTCTCGTTCCAACCCGTCTGTCCGCCGTCGCCACGTGAACCCCGGCTGTCGGCATCGCAATAGGTCAGACGTTCCGTAATCTTTCCATTCGGCTGGATACCTTCGGCATGCGCATGGATGACATCACGCAACAGTTCGGCATACGAGGCATCGCCGGTCGAGCGATACAATTTGAACAAGGCATCGCCGGACTGGGTACAGAAACCGGGAGCACCATGCTTATTCTGCGTACTGGCCCATACGGCTCCGGTCAGGTTTGCCCCCAACTTTGCCAGGGGAGTATTCTCCGGCAAGCGGTAAGGGAAAGAGACAGTCCAGGTGGCACACAGGTTTGCCAGGTCGGCCGACTGTTTCAGATATTGTTCCTTACCGGTTACTTCATACAATGTCATCAAGGAAGTCAGCAAAGCAACTGCCGTCTCCGAATCCGCATTTTGCAGGATATCACCGCAACCACCGGAAGTAAAACCGACCAATGCGAAACTATCATAGTAATCTTTTGCCGCTTCACAAGCGACCTTCAGATAATCCGGATTATTATAATAGCCGGAGGCCAATGCCAGGCCGGCCACCGCCATGGCCCCACTGGTCGTATTGTAAACGGCGATATCGCCGGATTCTACGTCCAGGTAATTACCCCATGTCCCATGTTTCTTCCAGGTATTGACGAAGGCATCCGCCAAGAGCCGTACATTGGTTTCCCATTCAGGGTCGATGGCACTGGCTTTTTCCTGTTCTTTCAGCAACATAAACTGCTTAACCATCCAATACAGGATATCCCCGTTCTTACGGGTCAGTCCGACTCCCGGATGATTGGCGGCGGCATCCCGGGAAAAAGGCTTTCCGTCTGCTCCCAGTACATCATAATAATATCCGCTTTTCCCTTTGGCACGCGGCAAGGCGAAATCGAATGTGTTCTTCACTTTTTGCAGATGTTCCGCATCACCCAAAGCCAGCATCGGATACGTATTCATCAGGCCGCCTATCCAACCGTACGACATCCAATTGGCATTTTCCGGGCAATAGTATTGCCACTGGTCGCCGATATAGTAACGGTCATCGATATTTTTCACCATACGGGTCAACACTTCACTCATCGGCATCAGGTTGCGGGGCGCTTCTCCGCCCGCATGCGACTTACGGTCTTTCATGAAACGGGCCAGCAGTTCAGGTACATCTTTACAAGGGAAAGTCACTTCCGTTACCCGGATAACGATCTGATCGCCTTTCTTTACCTGTACGCCCCGGTCGGGACTTTTGCTGAAACCGATAAATTCAGGCTTCCGTTCACGTACCCCCGGAGCACTGATGATAAATGAAGCCACACTTCTGTCGGGAGTTTCCTCCACGATCAGGGCATGGTCCAGCACCTGGTTATTCCAGTCTATACCCTGGTCGGTCAACAGGAATATACCCTTTTGTTTTGCCCGGTCCAGGATCGTGATAGCCGGAGTTGCCGTATTACTTATATTCACTTCCAGGCGGGAACCGGCACCATATTCCGGGGACAATTGAGGAATAGGGTTAGAGGTCAGTGCCAGATCTTTCCGACGGTAATCGGTATTATCCAGTCCGGTCGCATACGCACGGTTGACGATACGCTGCCGGTTTCCATTGTACACGGAAGAGGGAATCATCACGTAATTATCGCTCGTCCAGCCATATTGGTCGAAAGCAACGGCCACGCCGGCATCTTTCATATCCTGTTTGGCGGTAAAGGTGAAGGTATACGTTTTACCATCTTTCACCACAGTCTGTTCCGTACGGACATCCCAATCGGTGGTCGTACTAATCTCCTTACTTTGCTTTAACTCTGCTTCATTGTATGTACACTCCAGCAAACGAATAGGCTTATTCGCATTCTTTACTTCCGGAAGCCATGAAGCTTGTTGTGCAATGACACCAACATGAGCTCCCGACAAAAGATAGAGAGCACATAGAATAATTGTTTTTTTCATCTATCAGCTATTATTTTATATGTTTTATTTTTCCGGGGTTGAAAGGTTGTTATATAATACCCGTGTTTGTCTTTCTCACAACTGTATCCGACATTTACAACTTTCAAAGGGACATCGGTACGAAGCGTGCACTCGCGATCTCCCGAAGCCTTAATTTGTGCAGAAACCAGCATCTTATCCCGCCAAACCATGTCTACTTCAAAGCCTCCCCTGCCCCGTAGACCGCGCACTTCGCCATCCGCCCATACGGAAGGAATGGCCGGCAACAGATGGAGTTCATTCCGGTGGCTCTGAATCAGCATCTCCGCCACTCCGGCTGTCGCGCCGAAATTGCCATCTATCTGATAAGGCAAGGCATTCAATAAATTCGGATAAACGCCAAATCTACCCTGCGAACCATCCGCCAGCACCATCGCCTTTTTCAACAGCGAGTGCGCCCGTTCCCCGTCAAACAACCTGGCTCTTAATGCGATCTTCCAGGTCAGACTCCATCCCATTCCTACATCAGCACGGGCATCCAGACTCTTCCCGATGGCTTTCGCATACTCCGGCATCGTCAATGGAGAAACGGCATCCCCCGGATACAAAGCAATCAGATGGGATAAGTGACGGTGGGTATCCTGCGGATCATCTTCTGTATATTTCCATTCTTTCAATTGCCCCCAGCTACCGATATGCAGGCCTTTATCCAACTGGGCATATTTCATTTCCAATGCTGCTATAAACTCACGTTCGGAAGGAATCAGCTTTCCTGCCTCTATCGTCTTTTCAAACAAATGACTAATCAACTGCTGGGCATAAGCTACGCCGTCTTCCCAGGGACCATGTTCCGGCGACCATTCATCCGGAGCCACCAAGCTACCGTCTTTATCTTTGACCAGACGGTCCAGCCAAAACTCACAAGCCGACTTCATCACCGGATAAGCGACACGTTCCAGATAATCCGCCTGGGGGTTAAACAGATATTTTTCCCACAAATGCATGCAATACCAGGCATTTGCCGGACGGTTCCAATTCCAATCCGAATAGCCGAATAGATTATTTTGCGTCCGCATGGTCCACCCCCTACAGTTTTGCGCACGTGCCATCTTTTTCCACGATTCATTCGTCTGCGATTCGTTATAGACATAATTGATAAAAGGCAAATGGCACTCTGCCAGGTTGGTGACCTCCGCCGGCCAGTAATTCATCTGCACATTGATATTCGAATGGATATCTCCTTCCCAAGGTGGTGTATTACTATTATTCCATAACCCTTGCAGGTTTGACGGTACATCCAATCCGTCACGTGATGAGGCAATCATCAGATAACGCCCGTATTGAAAAAATAAGACATCGGCAACAGGATGGTATGTACCTTTCATATAATCGGCAAACAACTCATCGGTCGGCACATTGGACTTCTTTTCGCCTAACTTTAACTGAACCCGGCCGAACAATTTTTGATAGTCAGCGACATGCGCTTTTCTTATTTCTTTGTAACTCTTTCCCGATGCCCTGGAAACCGTAGCGTCTACGGCTTTCTTCCACGAATCTCCCTCCGTGATATAGGAGGAATTGGTCGCTGAGAAATTTGTACCCATCCCCAATACGATTGTTGCAGCATCAGCATTTTCAACCTGGAGCTTTCCGTTTTGTACAGTCAGCGAACCTCCTTCGTTTTGTACATGCAAACGGGCAGCATAGGATAATAAAGTAAGTTTGCCTGACAGGCTGATCTCCCGTCCTTCCACAACCTTGATTTCATCCGGATGGGTACCCTCTAATGATAAAGAGAAGTTGATTTTCCCTTTCTTATCTGCCGATAAACGGATAACGATCACATCATCCGGAAAACTGGACAGATATTCTCTTTTATAAGATACTCCCTCCTGTTGATAAACGACCGAAGCGATTGCCTCTTCTATATCCAGCGACCTTTGATAGGAAGTGACTGGTCCCTGTGTTCCGAAGTCAATCCGTATATTTCCGAAATTCTGGAATGCCCCCCTCGATACCGTACTTCCCGTCCACAATGTTTTATCGTTAAACTGTATTGTGTCTTGTTCAATTCCTCCGAAAATCATTGCGCCTATACGACCGTTCCCTATCGGCAAGGCTTCAGTCATCCAGTCTGTAGCCGGTTTTGTGTACCACAACTTTAAACAATCAGTCTGCACCTTCCTCCCGGAAGGTACAGCTGATAGTGTCTGGGAAAACCCAGACAACACAAAAAAACTAATACATATAAAAACACACTTGTATAGATTCATATCAAACCTGATTATTACTTTAAACGCATTTTACAAATTCCACTTATCGACTAACAACTATCTCCCAATAAGATTACCATTCTATAATAAATACACCTACCACTCCGGTAAGATTTATATGCAACAGTCTTTTTTTACATTTTTAAGGTTCAAACCGACCTAATTTCGTTTGCTCCTGGCTATTTACATTACTCCTCTATTAAAAACCAAGAAGTACCCTGTGCTGTTACAGATACCGGAAGAAGTAAATTTCCGTTCTGATCCAACGGGTAATTCTTTTTAGAGCCATCGGAGGTTATAATCGTTACTTTTCCTTTCAATCCGGTATAATACAACGGAAGACGCATTTCTTTCGTTATATCGCGGTCGGTCGGATTAAAGACGATAACCATCCCTTTGTGTTTGATAAACGGATTTACATGCATCATGCAATCCAAATCGCGTCCGGTCGGTCGGCTGACATGAATAATATCCGACGTAAGAATATCACGGTACTCTTTAAACCAGTTAATCCATTTAGATACCAACTGTTTTGTCTCCGGGGTATCGTATAAACGATTTCCACGGATAGTCAGATGGCAACCACTTCCCAGAAACTGAATCAATTGTTGCTCATAACGGTCCAGATTTTCGCATAACGGTTCCAGACCGACACGCGGATCATTCGTATAGAAACCGACTAACTGCAAGGTCATCCACCCCATAGGCGGTATCTTATGCCAGGTTCCGTCATAGATATATTGACGTCCTAATAATAACTGCTGTTGCGGAGTCAGGTTAGCACTCGCTTCGCGATATCCCATTCCTGTCGAACATTGTCCGTTCAGGAAATACCAGTCGGGAATAGGTATATACATGCCTCTGCGCTGTAATTCATGGATCACTTCCACCTGCGTTTTCCACTGTTGCCACTGTGAATCCTCCAGGCCGGTATGATGCGGGTGGACGGTTGAAGCACAAGGATCGCCATGATACGGGCCATCCATATTGTAAGTCATAAAACCCGTCTTATCGAAGAACTCCCACATCTTCGGATAATAGGTATCTTTCCACTGGCTGGCAATACAAACACTTTGTCCAAAAAGACTACCCGGTTTTCCCGTCTCCGGATGGATGCAATCCACCTCTTTTCCTCGTCCGCGGGAAGCGACCTGCAACTCATAACCACCCATGACAATACCCCGTTCTTTGGCATAAGAAGCTACTCTACGCCATAATTGCACATAAGCAGAATCCAGATTATCATGGCTGACACCCGGCCACGCCTGAATATCCAGCTGTTCAAGTCCCAATTCCGACATCTGGTCGATGAAAGACTTCAGTTTCTCCTCATCGTGAGAGGTAATACCTCCCGCAATCAACGATTCGGTTGTCTGGGGAGCCAGTTTCTTATACATCCGGCGATGTCCCAACGATTGCCTTTCACGATCGTCGCTATCCTGCAACAACTCGAAAGTGATATAAGATTTGAACGGGCTATCCTTGCCTATCCGGGTATTGGGGCCCATCGGCAGTGTACTTATCAACAGATTATGATGAGGAAATCCTAAAAACTTATCCTCTGCCTGATTGTGGCTGGCCCAGGTATTATACTCCTTATCCACCGTCCATCTGGTCGTAGAACTGCCGACATGGTAGATTTTGGGAGTTCCGGCATAATGCATCAGTGCACTGCCTTCTATATCGGCATTCACCAGTGCAAAAGAGAAATCGCTTTCGACATGGATGCGTTTTACCTGGTCCTGATTAACAGCCAATACCTCGCATTCCATATCATTCAGCACTATATTCGTATCATTTTCGTTGATAACTTCAATCCATTTCGCCATAACCGGCAAACCCTGATAAATCTCATAAATGACTTTCACTTTTACATCCTTTACGGCGGGCATGTTCCCTGTCGGGACAAATGTCATTTCCATACGCAACCCTTTGGCGGGCCAATCGGTAGAAACAGCATTAAACTTCCGGGTCCATGGGTAACGTTCCAGCGGCATTCCTGTTTCCACCTTTTCCAATGTAAATGCCAGGTCGGATGCTTCCAGTTGCGGATACCAGCTATCCAGTAAATAGGATAACTCCGGCTGTTCTTTCAGCCCTCCGACTTCATACCATACACTGTCGATACATACACGGGCTTCGGGTTTTACGGCCCGAAGATACTCCGCTTCGTTGGAATGATTTTTATACCCCACACAAGCCAGGTTCTCACCGACATAAAAAGTACGGGAAATCAGTCCGTTGTTCAGTTGAAACATCGAAGTCACTCCATCGTCCGACTTCTGCACGTACATACGGCATTGGCTTTCTACGGGTTCAATCAACCAATCTTTTTGTTGGCGGAGATTCGGCAATTCCGATACGATTTCCTTACCCGCCCCCTCTTGTTCCAGTTGGCGAACCAGGGATTGTCGCTCAGCCAGACGCTGTTTGCTTTGTTCCTTTATCTTCTTGTAATCCAATAAAAAATCAGAGTCAGGGTCAAACTTCCCTGCGGTAAACGTACTATATCTGACCTCATATATTTCACCATAGAATGCCTCCTTTCCTTCTTCAGATACAGCAATCGAGAAGTTGGAAGCAATCGCCTTGGTAGGATTAAAGATACCGGTCTTCTTTCCGTTCAGCCATACGGAACCTTTCTCGCCGTCCACTACCATTGCCAGATGGGTCCATACATCTTCGGCAACCTCGCCGATAGTCACAACACCGGAACCTCCGGAGATTAATTGCCATTTATCTCCTTTTCGGACAATTACATATCCTTCTTTTCCGTTACCATTAGCCACAACAACCTGGGACGAATGCTTCTTCTGCTCTCTTTGCCTATTATGACGCGGCTTCACCCACACTTCCAGCATTTGATTCTCCGCAGGTGTTCCAAATGGATTCGCCAATCTGTAACCATCCCCGTCACCATTGAATAAAAGACCTCCTTCTCCCTTCATTTTTTTGTTACCGGGAGCATCGGCATAGAAAACAGGACGGCCTAAAGCGGTTAGCTCTCCCGTTCCGGTTACCGGTTTTAATTTATCGGGAGCCACCGCATAGGTCACATTTCCCGATTTACCGAAATTATAATGTACGACAGGTTTGACCTTCGCTTCTGCGAAAAAACATAGGACGACTAATGCTACTGTTAATGTTGTTCTCTTTATTTTCATTGGTATATACTTTATGTACAGATTTAACAACGCAAATATAAAAGTTGCTATCTCTATTAAAAAATAGCAAATAACTGCTAAATCAGTGGATTATTATTGCTTACTGATGTCACACTTGAAAATATCCCATTTCTCCCGATACGGTAGTTTAATTAATAGATCAAATAACTGGCAGGTTCAAACTTGCTCAATTCTATTTTAAATACACCATTTTGTATCTTGACTGGATTTCCATTGGGAACGCCTCTCAAATTCACAGGTTGTGCCACTCCATCTCTCTTTACCGGCAAAGAGATTTCACAGAGACCGCTTTCACCGCTTTGTTCCCATACACGCAATAATTTGCCGCCACCGTCAGGATTATTGCCATAAGCCGTTAACAGTACTCCTTTACGGGATATTTTCACGCCTTCGTTCATTACCGGCAATTTACCGGCAGGACAGGTGGCGATTCCGACCTGCAAAGGCAGACGGGTTTCCCATGCGGGGGTTATTAAACCGGACTCATCATCTGCATTCTTCGGGTTCACCCATAAACGGACTTCCGTAGTCAGGTTGCCATTCCAAAAAGAAGCAAAGTTTGTATTCCAACGATTATTAAACAAGTTGAAGTACACATGCGACCGGGGATTTTCATAGGTATCGGCATAATGCATAAAATCCAA
>OGQF01000396.1_pt1 | contig 37393 bp, 21 predicted proteins | sample 1553141 | NCBI WGS metagenome assembly OGQF01 (sample SAMEA2580005, study PRJEB22360) | human gut metagenome | biome: human gut; feature: human-associated habitat; material: faeces | place: Denmark | collected 2008/2010
CTGCCGTAGGTATCGTGTTTTCTGTGATGTCCATTATCCAGGCTGTGGGATTCTTCTTCGGTCATGGTTCGGGGAACTACATCTCCCGTAAGTTGGGGGCGCAGGAAACGGAGAGTGCCGAGAAGATGGCATCCACCGGCTTCTTTTTTGCCTTGTTTATCGGAGCGGCTCTGGCTGTGCTGGGATTGCTGTTCCTTACACCGCTTTCCCTTGCTTTGGGGTCGACGCCTACTATTCTTCCGTATACGGAGCGCTATTTGGGAATCATTCTGCTGGGTACTCCTTTTATGACCGCCTCATTGGTGCTGAATAACCAAATACGTTTTCAAGGTAATGCGGCGTATGCCATGGTGGGGATTGTGAGTGGGGCGGTCATCAACGTGGTGCTCGACCCTATCCTGATTTTTGTATGCGATATGGGCATATCCGGTGCCGCACTTGCCACAGTAGTCAGCCAGATATGTAGTTTCATCCTTTTGCTATATATGGGGCGCAGAGGAGGAAATATACGTATACGTTACAGAAACTTTACGCCTACACTGGCTTTCATCAAGGAAATTATTGGGGGTGGAACTCCGTCACTCACCCGGCAGGGACTGGCAAGCGTGGCAACCATTTTGCTGAACGTGGCGGCCGGTGCATATGGTGACGCAGCTATTGCAGGGATGTCCATTGTGACGCGTATCTCTATGTTTATCAATGCTTTCCTAATTGGTTTCGGGCAAGGCTTCCAACCGGTATGCGGATTCAATTATGGTGCCGGGCTGTATGCCAGAGTGCGCCAAGGATTCTGGTTCTGTGTGAAGGTAGGCTTTTTCTTTTTGCTGGTTTGTGCGGTGGCAGGTATGGGATATGCCGAGGAGATTGTCTCCATCTTCCGCAAGGGAGACCCTGCTGTTGTAGCTACCGGTGCGGCAGCATTGCGCTGGCAGTTCATCACCTATCCGTTGGGTGCATGGATTGTGGTCAGCAACATGATGCTGCAGACTATCCGCAAGCCCGTACGCGCTACGATACTTTCCTCTGCCCGTCAAGGGCTGTTCTTCATCCCCCTCATCTTCATTCTTCCTTATTTCTTAGGACTGAAAGGGGTGGAGATGTGCCAGGCGGCGTCGGACATGCTGACCTTCTTCCTCGCCATTCCATTGACCTGCGGGGTGCTGGCGGAGATGAAGAGGAAGGAGGCGGAACAACTGCAACAGCGGCAATCTTGAAGTTTCTGCGTCCCTATTCAATTTTCACGGGAGCTATCGGTTGCCGCTTCACTTTATCGAGGGGAGCTGCATGGTACTCGATGCGCCCGAAGTCTATCTGTCTCAAATCAATGCTTCTGATTGTACTGTTGTACATGGTGCGATAGTAGATGATACCGTTTGTCATATCTGTGGCCGATGTCCATTGGGTGGCACTTGGAATATTGGCAGGAACCTGGCCGAGGGGAAACTCGATGCCTACGGGTATATCAAAGTTATTCAGTATCTGAAAACATTGGAGAACGGTTTCCTGTGCGGTATTCTGTGGTGGTGTAGAAGTCTGGTAGAAAGCGGCACGGATAAAGCGGGAAGGGGGAGTCACATCTCCCGGAATTCCCAAAAAGCCGCTTCCCGAACCGAAAGGGGCTATAGTCACATTGCCCAGCGATTTGCTTTCGGCACTGCCCGGGTAGAGGTTCACATAATTGTTTAAGTTGGTCATCTGCCAGTCAAAGCCGGGGGAGTTTGTCAATACTCCCAGTTTGTTTTCATAGAAACGGGGCTGTCCGTCGATGAACTCCAATACCAGTTGGCGGCCGGTCTTGTCTGCAATCCGCCAATGTACGGTGGAGGCGCGTGGGTCAATGGCTATGACCGTCACATTTTCAATAGCCTCCTTTACCTCGTCCACAGTAGAAAAGCTTCCCAACAGCCATGATACCAATTGTAAATCGGCTATGCTCGACGCTTTTCGTGTGGGGTCGTACTCCTCATATTTGCCATATCCGGGAAAGTAGAACAGCCCGGCGGAGAGCCCGGCTTCATTCAGACCTTCGGCCACGAACTCCTTTTGCTCCACTGCCAGGCCTACGTAGCCATAGCGTGAGGTGAACTCCATGCCGGACAGACTGCCTCCGGGTGTCAGTGATTGTTGCGAATAACCGCGCGGTACGATGACGTACTGGCTGTTCAGCTCACTGCCTCCCCATTCGATGGTGCGGGCTACGACGTGCGCATTGTCTTTGGCCGTCAGGGTGATACCGGTACATGCCTCTGCTGTTTGAGGGGCGAAGGTGAGGGCTGTCATTGCTGCCAGCAGGATAGGAATTCTTTTTGCCATATTATTCAGTTTATATTGTTGAGTATCTGTTTGTATACTAAACAACTCTGTATGGCAAAATGTTCCCTTACCAGAACCGGTACCCCAGCGTAAAGAATGCGGCGAAGTTCTTGGGAAAATATCCTCCTTCTTCCGAATGACCTATCATCTGGTTTATCTGCTCATTGACTTTTACCAGTCCCACTTGTGTCTCTGCACCGATGATGAATCTTCTGTATTCAAAAGTAAGTCCCAGGGCAATACCTGCATCGAAACGGTTGTTACCCATTTTCCCGTCTACCATACTGCCGAAAGTGTCTATCTTGAACTGGTATCCTCCCTGCATACTACTGCTGCTATAATCGTAGGTCTCGCCGGAGGTCTTGCCTGCCACGCCTATGGCCGCATAAGGGCCGACGCTCAGCGAGGCATGATAATCCCTGCCCAGATGGAGGCGGGCCGCTATCATGAGGGGGATTTGCAGATACAGTTCATGCATTTTGGCCTTGCCGATGTGGCTTATCTCGTCTTTACCGCCGATGGACACGAATTCCAATGCGGATTGCAGCACCCAGGTCTTGTTGAGGACATATTCTGCACCGACACCAGCTTTGTAAGCTATTTGGGTGTCACTACTGGAGTGTTTTCCATGAAAATGGGAGGTACCGATTCCAGCTTTTGCATGAAAGGACAGCGGGCTTTGTGCCAGACCGGTCAGTACGGTCATTGCCATACAGACGGTAATGATTATCTTCTTCTTCATGAGTAAATTTTTCCGTTTTCGGTTATGAGTAATACTGTTAGTTCGCCATTGGGCAGTAAGGGGGCACAGTGCCGGTGACAGAGCTCAATCAGTGCCTTGCCAAACTTTTCCAGCAGCTCTTCGGGAATGATGTCCCAGAGTTCGCGCGCCAGGTTCATCTGTCCGATGGCGGCAAGTGTTTCTTCGCTGCATCCCGTCTGGCGTGCCAGGTCTTGAATGAATTCCTTATTCATGGTCACTTTCTTGCTGTGGGTATCTAGATTGCCTTCGGCCAGTTTCACGGCCTTTCCCATCATCACGCCGAGGGTGACGTGCGGTACTTGCTCTTCGGCTGCTATTTTCAAGGTTTCGCCGATAAAGTTGCCGTAATGCACGAAAGCCTGGACGGGGAGGTCGGGATAATACGCCTTGATGAAACGTTCGCTCTTTGCACCGGAGCTGATGACGATACGAGGGCTCTGGGTTGCCTTTGCCACTTCCATGGACTTCCGGATGGAATTGACGAAGGCTTCCGAGGAGAATGGCTTCACGATGCCGGAGGTCCCGATAATGGAAATGCCTCCTTCGATACCGAGGCGGGGATTGAAGGTGCGTTTGGCTATTTCTTCTCCACCGGGGATGGAGATGGTAATGAGAATTGGATTGGGCTGTTTGGCAATATGGAGGCGTTCAAGCCATAGCTTGACGTTCTTCTTTATCATTTCGCGTGGGGTGTCGTTGATGGCAGAGCTACCGAGCTCAAGTCCCAGACCGGGCATGGTGACGACACCTACGCCTTCGCCGCCGCAGACGATGATGTTGTAGTTGTCCTGGGGAGTGTCTTCCGGCAGCGGGTCGTCTATGCGGAAAGGTATGGCTATATTGGCCACAACTTTCATCCCGTTGGTGATGTCCGGGTCGTCGCCGGCATCCTTGATGACGGTAGCGCTTGTCTCGAACATGCCGTCACCGTTTTCCAGAAGGTCGGAGTGGGGAATATGGTGCTGAGGCTCTACGGGAACCTGGATGGTTTCTCCGTTGGGAAGAACTACCGGAAATTCCGTAGGACGCTTTTTGAAGTAGATATTGAATACATCCCAGGTGGCGGCTACGGCGGCAGCGGCGGCACATGTTCCGGTGGTCAGTCCGCTGCGCAGGGGGAAGAAGTCGGGTAAATGTTTCTCGATTATGCGGCGCAGGCCATGCTCGCCGTTTACACAGATAAACTTGTCGGATGTCTTGGGGCGGCAGATGGCAAAGATGCGTATACCCAGTTGCCGGGCAGCTTCCACCTTTTCGCAGAATCCGCCCGATATCCCGCTTTCTTTGAGGAGGATGGCTTCGGGATGAAGCTGTTTCATCAGGACTTGCTCGTCTTCTCCGGGCGTGTAGTAGTAGAGGTTCTTCTCGGAGAAACCTTGTTCCCGGGCGAGCTTGCGCGAGCTGTCACGGTCGAGGATGCGGAAGTAACAGCAGGCATTCTGCCACAAAGGCTTCAGCTTACCTATGGTCTGTACGCCGGTCAGTGCAAGTAAGATGAAAATCTTTTCTTTCTGTATCTTCTCGATGGCATCGTCATAATCCCTGCACCAGGTGATGTGTTCTTCATCGCGTTTCGGGAAGATACGCTCGAAACGGATGACGGGGATATTCGATTCCACGGAGACTTGTTCCAGAGTCTCATGCAGCTGTGTGGCAAAGGGGTGCGCGGCGTCTATCAGCAGCTTTATGTGATGCTGTGCACAGAATGTTTCTATTTCTATTGCATCCATCGCGCCTTGCAGGCGGATGCCATTATGCAGAAGTACGTCCTGCTCATCCCCTTTGGTAGAATAGTAGAAAGTTTTTCCGGCTTCTTCAAGGGTTTGGATGGCTATGCGTCCTTCGGTGGTTCCGCCAAATATTAATATCATGTTTGAATGTTTATGGGTGATTAATCGTTGATTTATTTCCGGTACAGATGCTTGAACTCGTGTGCATAGAGCCGTGACAGACCTTCACGGTTGCCGATGGCTTCGCCTACGACAATCATGGTTGTCAAGGTGAGGTTATTTTCCTTCACTATTCTGGCAAGGTCTTTGAGTTCCCCCCTGAATATTTGTTCGTCTTTCCATGTCAAGTGGTAGCAGACAGCTACGGGGGTAGTTTCCGGATATTCCTGCAACAGTTCTTCCTGCACCTGCTCCGCAATGCTTGCACTGAGGAAGATGCACATGGTACTTTGTGAGCGTGCCATGAGATGTAGCTTTTCGCGTTCGGGCATGGGCGTACGTCCTTCGCCGCGTGTTAGGATGATGCTTTGCACTTTTTCCGGAATGGTGAACTGCGACTTCAAGGCAGCTGCCGCCGCCTGGAAGGAGGATATGCCGGGGGTGATGTGGTAGCTCATGCCGTGCTGGTCAAAGTAGTTCATCTGTTCCTGAATGGCACCATAGATACATGGGTCACCCGTATGCAGGCGTACGATGAATTTTCCCTTGTCATAGAACTTCTTCATCACTTCAAATTGTTCTTCCAAATCCATGGAAGCGGAGCTGAGTACGGTAGCACCGGCCTTGGCACAGAGAGTCAGCTCCTTGGGAACGAGGCTGCCGGCATACAGAATGAGGTCGGCGCGTTCCAGCATTTGGCGTCCGCGTACGGAAACCAGGTCCGGGTCGCCCGGGCCGGCACCCACTATTTCGATGTGGCCCTGGCGCACAGTTCTTATGTCAAGGGCGGCGGCCACGGTATAGTTCTCTCCTTTCTTCTTGGGCACCAGCAGCCGGGAGTTGTTTGCACTCAGTAAGGCGGCGGCTTCGCTGACGCTGGGGGTACCCATGTGCTTCATGACGGTTTTGCTGGGATGGGGCACCTCTATCTCTGTCAGTTCCTCGGCTGTATAGAAGTAGACCGGGAACTTCTTTTGGAGCGCTTTCACTACCGGTTCGTCACTTTTGGCTTTAATCGTGGAGATGGAGGCGATGCTTTGGGGCATGATGCCGTATTCCTTCAGCGTGTTCATAATCTCTTTCTCCACTTTCCGCACAGGGCCTGCCAGCCGGGCAAGGCCGATGCCGAGGTGTACGACACAGGGCACGTAGCATATCATAGGCATTTCCGGGAAGTTGGGGACTTGGGGAGATACGCACAGAATCAGTTTGAAGCGTGAAGGTTTAATGTCCTGCACCCGGTAGAATACTTCTACATGAGGCGGCAGGTGCGCCTCCATCCAGTCCGTACCTTCATTGCGCACCGTGAGCAGCAGGGCGGTGGGCTTGCCGGAAACGAAGAGGCTGATATGCTCGTTCATGCATACTCTTTTTTTCTCTTCGGGCGTCTTGGCAAGTTCTGCCAGCAGGAGGGTGGAGGGCTCGGCGTTGATGACCGGAAACCACCCGAAACGTTGGGGCAGGGTATCGAGTCCCCATAGACCGGTGCAGTCGCTTTGCGTGGTGACTACCGGTTCGGCCCCGAGGATATTCGCTACCTGGTGGGTCAGTTCGTTGGCTCCTCCGATGTGTCCGGAAAGTACGGAGATGGCAAATTTACCGGTACTGTCCACGCAAATCACGGCAGGGTCGGTATATTTGTTCTTCACGCAAGGAGCGATGGTGCGGACACAGATTCCCATGGCGCCAATGAAGACAAAGGCATCATAGCGGTTGAAGTTTTCCGCTGTGAATTTGCCGGCGGATTCTATATGTGTGCATCCCTCTTCGTGCCTGAGGGTGAAGATTTCGGAGTCGGGAAGTTCGTTGAGTAGTGATTGGGCTATGCTCAAACCGGCTTCGGAGATTAGAATAATAGCTGTTTTCATAATGGGTATGTTTAAGAAAGCGTGGCTTTCATAATTTCAATGGGGTTATATTCGTTCAAGGCGATATGGGTGGAAGGGTGGAGCACCATTCCGTTCCGCTCGATTCCTCGGCAGAACGCCTCCTTGCTTTCTGCCGATACGGAGTTGAAGACGATGCAGCCTTCGGGGTGCAGCACTTGTTTCACTTTCTCTATCATTTCCTCCAGATGTCCGCCGTGTCCACCGATGAAGACGGCATCGGGGCGGGCAAAGGGAGTGAGGTCGGTGTGCAGGAAATCTCCGGTTACCGCCGTAATGCCCGGTGCGCCGAAGCGGCGGGAGTTGGTGTCCATCAGCTCTTTTCCTTCGGGGCGTATCTCGAAGGAGATGACGGCGAGATGAGGAAATTGCAGGCGGGCTTCGATGGAGACGGAACCGGTACAGAAACCGATGTCCCAGAAGACGCGGCGGCGGTTCAGTTCCAATGCCTGCAGGGTGAGCAGGCGGATGGGAGCCTTGGTTATCATGCGGGCGCGTCCGTCAAGATGTGCAAACTCTTCATCGGGGATGCCGAAGGGACGGACTGGAAAGTCTGGGGCTTCGCTACCGTGCAGGGAGTTTGTGCGGCATTGTCCGAGATGGCTGTCCAGCAGCAGGCAGTTGGGATGTTCGAAGTCACCGGAAACCGCTTCCTGGGGTGTCATCCGGCGTATGCGTTCCTTTTCGGGATTGCCGAGATGCTCGCCGATGTATAGTGTGTAGTGGGAGTACCCGTATTCCAGCATGCGGGCGGCAATGGTGACCGGGGTATGTTCGCGGTCGGTGAGGATGCCTATTTTGGGTGCATGCTCTATGAGGGCACGGTCGAACTCCTGCCACGGGCGTCCTGTCAGGGAGACGGTGCGCATGTCGTCATACGGCATGACGAGGCGGTGTGCCAATGTCTGCAAGGAATTGAAAGCGGGATAGAGCAGAATGTCTGCCTCGGGAAGCTTACGCTTTATGGTATTGGCAAAACCGAAGAACAACGGGTCGCCGGACGCGAATACAATGATGGAGTTGTCCGTAGCCGTCTCTTCGAAGCGGGTAAATATTTCTTCATAACGGGAAAAGACGCGGTCCAGCGGTACGGTGATGGAAATCCATTCGGCCCCGGCAGGCAGCAGAGGACCGACAATCTCCTTATGCCGTATGCCACCGGAGAAAACCTTCCCCTTCCGTATCTGCGCCAGTGCTTCCGGTGGAAAGAAGGGGGAACGGTTGTCATCCATTCCTATGATTATAAATCTGTGTTTCATTCAATGAGTAATCTTATGAAAATATCAAGTAATGTAAGGGGGCATAACAAGTAATGTTATCGGTCGTAACAAGTAATGTTATGGAATGTCTCTTTTCACTTACACATCCCTGCCCGGGCGCAACTGCTCCGCATCGTTGTAGCACAGCACGGAGTTCACCAGCGTGGCAGCTAAGTTACTGCCTCCCTTACGTCCTTCTACGATAATCTTGGGTATTTCCGTAAAGGGTTTCACCATGTGTTTGGACTCCTGCACATGCACGAAGCCTACCGGTGCAGCAACAATGCCCGCCGGATGTGCCTTGCCCTTACGTATCAGGTCGCAGAGTTCCATAAGTGCCGTAGGTGCATTGCCGAATACAAAGAAAGCATCGGGATGCTCCTCCACAGCCAGGCGGATGCCTGCCTGGGTACGGGTGATGCCTTTCTCTGCAGCCATCGTCGCCGTGCGCGGGTCGCCGAGGTAACATTTCACCTCTATGCCCAGCCGCTGCAAAGCTCCTTTGCGGATACCGCTGGCTGCCATCGTGACGTCTGTGACAATCGTCTTGATTCCGCCTTTCTCGATGGCTTGATACAAGGAAGCCACGGCACCTTCGTCCGTATGCAGCAGATGCTCCATTTCAAAATCGGCGGTGGTATGTATGGCATGGAGTAAAGCCCATTTATGGTCGAGGGGAATATGCTTGTTCTTCAGTTCCTTTTCGATGGTACGGAAACTACGAATCATGATGTCTTGCCCGATGCCCGTGGCTTCGGTATTCGTGTCCCGGTAATAGCCGCGCGGAGTGATGAAGGCTCCGTTCCATTCGTAGGACTGTGAGTTGCCTATCAATACGACTGTAAACATATCCACCTCTTCGGGATTGAAATCTCCCAGCGTGGTGATGTGTACCGCTTGTTCCGGGCGTCCTGCCTGGCGTACATATCCCACGGGCGTTTCCGGTGAGCGTCCTTCCTGCAGAAAGAGTTCTTTCAAGCGGTAAAGCTGCCAGTAGCGTCCTTCACTTTTGGGGTTGTAGACTGCCGTCACGAAGTCGGCGGCAGCGGCTGCGATGATACGCCTTTCAATACGCTCCCAGGGAGTCATCAGGTCTGAAAGGGAGATGACACAGAAGTCATGTCCTACGGGAGCTCCCAGCAGTGAGGCTGCCTTTTGGAAAGCGCTGATGCCCGGCAGCGAAACGATTTCCACGTCGCTGTTCCTTTCCCGCTTCATCTCGTAGACAAGCGGCGTCATACCATAGATGCCCGCATCCCCGGAACTGATGACGCAGACCGTCTTTCCCTGCTCTGCCAGCTCGAAAGCCTGCTCGGCACGGGCGCGCTCACGCTTCATGCCGGTATCTATGCATGTTGTTGAGGGGTGGAGATAAGGGGTTACAAACTGGAAATAATACTTATATCCCACCACTACATCTGATTCTTGCAAAGCGGAAATTACGGCGGGAGTTATATCCGATTCATTGCCCGGTCCGATGCCGGCAACAATTATTTTGGGGTGTTTCATATCCATATGTTCTATTGGCATACAAAGATAGAACTTATATTTGATGAAACCGAAAAAACTCTGTGTTAATCCGCGTAATCTGTGGTGAATCCTTATTGTCTAAACCTGTAAGTGCCGGTATTCGCTCGGAGTATAGCCTACGTTCTTCTTGAACACGCGGTTGAAGTGCTGCGAATACTGGTATCCCAGCTCATAGGCAATCTGGCTGACCGTCTTCCCGCTTCCTATAATCATTTCTTTGGCCAGGTCGATGATTTTGTTCTGGATATATTCCTGCGCCGTCTTTCCGGTTTCCTTCTTCACCAAATCTCCGAAATAGTTGGAGGAGAGGAACACTTTGTCTGCGAAGTATTTCACGGAAGGCAGTCCTTCGGTCTGCGGTTTGTCGCTCTGGAAATAGTCATCTATCAGTGCTTCAAATTTCATCAGGATGTCTTTGTTGGCTGCCGAGCGGGTGATGAACTGGCGTTCGTAGAAACGCATGCAGTAGTCCAACAGTAGCTCGATGTTGCGCGCAATCAGACCCTTGCTGTGCTTGTCGATGGGGCGTTGGATTTCCATCTTAATCTTCTTCAGACAGTCGAGGAAGATTTCTTTCTCGTCTTCGGACAAATGCAGTGCCTCGGTAGAGGAATAGGAAAAGAAGGAATACTGCTTTATTCCCTGTCCCAGCGAGGTGCCTTTTATCAAGTCGGGGTGGAACAGCAGGCCGGAGGCGCTGGGCTGCATACCTTCCAGCATGTTGACCTCGGTCACCTGGCCCGGGGCGAAGCTGGTTACCGTGCCTTCCTGGTAATCGTAATACTGTTTTCCATAGCGTATGTCTCCGCATTTGGTGTTTTTGAGGAAAAGGGCGTATACGCCATAGTTCAAGGTGAAATGCCTGGGATATCCGGTGGCTTCGGACAAATCGACTACGCTGACCAGTGGATGCAGGGTTTCGAGACCGAACATCTTGTTGTATTGGTCTACAGCATTGAGCTTGATTACTTCTTCCATAAACGTTCCTGTTAGTTTTGTACAAATGTAGAGAATAATCCGGAAAGTTCCATATTGCAGGAGGAGGAATCCGTAATATGGTTACAAATGTCCGTAATCTGTGTACATTGAAAAGAGCTACACCCTTTGTCCGGAATGGTGTAGCCATCCGGAGCAAAGGGTGTAGCCTTGGTATGTAAAAGGTGTAACCCTTTTACGCTTGCTGGTTATCAATCTTTTAGCATGGCTTTGATGTGTTCCATATAGAGCTGGCGGATGGCTTTGTTTTCGCCCAGTCCCTGCATGCGTACATTCACTTGATAGCCTTGCTTTTCAAGTTCCGTCTTCCACACGCCGGCAATGTCTTCCTTGGTATGGTTGCCGCATACCAACAGCAACGGAACCAATGTCACGCTCTTGGGGCGTGTCTCTTTCAGTTGCAGCAGGGTTGCGTCCAGGGTAGGATATCCTTCAATGGTGCTGACGTGGAAGTTCTTCAGTCCATGGGCTTTCATCATGAAGTCGAGCATGGCGTAAGTAGCCGTGCTGGGTAGCTGGTTGCCGTGCCCCACATAGACAATGTCTTCTTTCTTTTCCGGCTGTTCGGCGGTCAGTATACCGATTACCTTCTCGCAGTCTTCGACGGAGTAGAGCAGGGGATTTCCCACTTTTATCTCCTTGAAGAAGGGACGGAGCTTGTCTGCATCCCTGCGGACGGAGGTCATCTCACTGCCTTCTATCAAGGTGGTGCTCTGGACGTAGATGGTCCGGTAGCCTTCGGCGCGAAGTTTCAGCAGTGCATCCGTAGGGCTGTCTTTGTACACACCCTCCTTGGCAAGTCTTTTTCGTACAATCGGCGAGATGTATGCTTCGCGCACTGTAAACTGCGGAAAGGCTTCTTGTGCCTCACGGGTCACGACGTCGAGCGTCAAGGCACGTGTCTGAGGGTCCGAACTGCCATAATGGGTGATGAGCAGAGCCGCCTTCTCCTCTTGTTGTGCGGAGGAGAAGAGGCTGATGCCGAGTAAATAGAGAGTGATGAAAAAATGTTTCATAATTGTTGTTGTTTCTAAAAGCGTTATGGAGAAATTATTTTAGTCTGAGTGCCAGGCTGACTACTACCGAACGTCCCGGGGAATACAAGGCGAAGTTCTTGTTCAGCGGGCGGTTGTCCTTCTTGTTGAAGATATTGTCTATGCCGATGCCCGGTTCGATGACAAAGTTGCGGAAGCCGTCGAAGGTATGGCGGGTATTGAGGTTCCAGATGCCGTAGCCCGGAGCATTGCCGTCCGCGTCACCCGGATAATAGACTTTGCTTTGCAGACGACCGTTCAAGTTGAGGTTCAAGGTATAGTCGCTCCAGCTGTGTGTATAGTTTCCGGTGATGGTGGCTGTATGGCGTATGCTGCGTTCGATGTTTTGCCATTCGCCTCCTTCGTTCAGACCGCGTCCATAGGCGTAGGTATAGTTTCCGGCCAGGGTGAAGCCCGGGAACAGATTGCCGTTCAAGTTCACTTCAAAGCCTTTGACGGTAGCTTTCTCGAAATTGAAGTAGTTCTTGACACTTAGGTTTTTCGTGGATGAAAGGTCACCGATTTCGGGGAACTCTTCACGCAACTGGTTCTGCTCTGCTTCCGGTAGGTCATCGAATTTAGTGGATTTGGAAGTTACCATGTTCTTTACATAGTTCAGGTAACCAGTGACGGAAGCACTGAAACGGTTGGTGCGGTATTCCATGTTGATGGAGTAATAGTTGCTGCGTTCGGGGTCGAGGTTCTCGTCACCCAATGAGATGGTGGCTCGTGTACCCATTGTCTTCTTGAACATGTGGTAGTAGAGCTCGTCGATTCCCGGAGCGCGGAATCCGGCAGCATAGGTGGCACGTACATTGAAGTTGCCTATGTTGTACATGGCTGCCACTTTGGGGGTGAAGCGTCCACCCGTCTGTTCGTGATGGTCGTAGCGTACACCCACAACACCGGTCAGATGGTTCCATAGCTTCACTTCATGCTGGCCGTAGGCTGATGTCGTATAGACACTTTTGTCCAAATCAGAGTCGGGACGGCGGAGCACTTCACGGCGATAGTCCACACCGAACACCGTAGTGCTGTTGGTTGTAAAACCGAAGATACCTTTCAACTCGGCATCATGGAATTTCTGAAGCTTGGTAAGCGCATACTGTCCGGGCAGGTATCCGCTGTTTTCTATCAGGTATTTGTAGCGTGATGCGTAATTGTTTCCTGAATAGTCGAACTGGATAACGTTGCGTTTACTCAGTTTGTATTTGGCGCCTGCCCCCCAGTTGTAACCTTCGTAGGTAGTGTTGTACTTGCTTCCGCCGGTGATGTCTTCGCGTTCTACCGGACGTTCGAGTCCGCGGTTATAGTATCCACCGTTGGCATAGAAGGAAAGCTGGTCCGTAGCATCATAGGTAAACTTCTGCGAAAAGTTATTCGAGCTGTAGCCCAGGGAGAGCGGGGCAATCGTTTCGATGATGTCTTCTCCATCTTCTGTCAGATGGCTGTTTTGCCAACCGTCGGAGTGGTCGTATTTATAGGAAGTATAGGACCCTATTTTTCCTTGGGCGATGTCCAGATTCAAGCCTTGGGAGAATTGATTCTTTCTCGTATAGCTGCTATTGCTGCTGAAGGCTACCACATCTTTAGGCTCGTTGGTAATGATATTGATTACACCGCCGATGGCATCCGAACCATAAAGGGAAGAAGCGGCTCCGTTCAGTACCTCGATGCGTTTGACGCGGGTCATGTCTATTTGGTTGAGGTCGATGTTACCGGTAATGTCTCCCGTGACCTTGCGTCCGTTGACCAATATCAGCACGTGCTTGTTGGAGAGTCCGTTCATCATCAGATAGGACCCCATTGCGTTCGGACGGAAGGAGAGCGAGGGTACCATCATGGTCAAGGCCTGCTGGAAGTCGGTGATACCGGCACGCTTTATCTCGTTGGCAGTGATAACCGATACCGGAGACGGAGTGTTCTTCAGTCGCTGATGTGTACCCGTACCCGTTACTACGACCGGGTTCAACTCGTGAGTTTTCTTGGTCATATCGTCGCTGTCACCTTTTTCTGCTTGTGCATAGGCACCGGTGGCGATGATTCCTCCCATAAGGAGAGCTGTGAGAAGTCTTTGCTTTATCATATATTGTTTTATTTTATATAACGCTGCAAATGTACATACCATTATCGGAGGGTGAAATACTTAATAGTTGTTATACTGCGATGGCCAAATAGCTATTAATAGGTACTGTATTCCCTTATTCCGGCACATAGATAATCTCTCCATTTTCAAGCTGATAGGCAACTCCCACTTTCTTTCCTCTTTTACCGGAGGTCTTTGGGTCTTCGCTGGGAGTGTATTTCTTGATTTCCTGCCCTTCTTTGGTAATGATTTCCATATTTTCCTTTCCGGGATTCTTCACCATGGTGAAGTCTTCTTTGGAAAACATCTCCGTCATATTGAAGCGGGAGACGAGAGCCACCATCAAGGCTACGGCAAAGACCATTGCTACGTCAAAAAGATTGGCTACCGTACCCATGGGGTCGGAGTCCGAATCGCTGTGCAGTAATCTGTTTCTCTTACTCTTCATAGTTTTCGTATCGTTAGTCCGTTATTCCTTTTCGGCCGTTTGGCGGCTTATCACTTTGTACAGATATTCCAAGTCGTTCATTTCGCGGGCATACCAGCGTTGTTTCACTTGCAGGGTAATGATGCCGACAGCAGCAATGACCAAACCTACCACTGTAGTGGCAAAAGCCACCTGCATATTGTAGGCCATGGAGGAGATGTCTCCTTGTGCCAGCCCCACCAGTGCGGGACCCATCGGGATGAGGGTACCCATCAGTCCCAACATAGGACCCAGCTTGATGAAAGTACGCGAACGTCCCAACTCCTTCTCGGCTTCCACTTCATAATTGGCAAGCAGGTGTTCGCAGTAGGCGTCGTCATCCCGGTGTGCGGACAATTTGGACATGCTGCGGAGGAGAGGGGAGTTGCCTGCCGATGGGAGTTGCTGCAGCAGTCCGTCTATATTCTCTGGGGTAATGTTCTCCAGTGTTTCAGCGAATTGCTTCTGTAATTTCATCCGTTGATAGAATTCCCCGAAGAAACCTCCCGCAAGGAGAATGGCACGTAGAAAGAATAGCAGCAGCAGGACTATGACGGGAACCAGCAGCCCGTTCGAAATCCAGAACAGTGTGTTTGAGATTGTTTCCATATATCTTTTTAGTTTTTAATTCTTTAATTCGTTTCAATAGCCCGTGGCAATGATGCTCAATATAACAATGAAAATATTGACAATGAACAATACTTCCAAGCGCAGCGGCTTGTCACCGATAGCATATCGCAGCAAATGGCTACCGGCACCGACTGCAAAGAAAGTAACACCGGCTGCTATCCATGAGAGACTGCCGAAATCTATTCCGGGAAAAGTGAAAAGCAGCAGTGCCAGGACATAGCATATTACTCCGCCTATCAGTATGCCGGGGTATAACTTCAGGAAGAGGGTGACCGCTTGTTTGAAGGCCGTGTTGCGGGTACGCATTTTTGCGAAACAGTCGAAACAGAAAGTTATCATTATGGCGGCTTCCAGAGTGACACATACCGACAAGTTCAACATCTGTGGACGGGAGGCAAAGAAAGCTGCCACCACGGTCTTGGACTGTTCCGTCATCCATGGAGTCACCAGCCACGCAAAAAAGGCACAGCCTGCGGCAACCGTCCACATTCCCCAGCGTGGATAGAACCCCACCTTTAATAGAAAATTGAGGGCGATGAATAGGGCTAACAGATGAATGATGTATTCCATAATACTCTGTTTCTATTTATTCTTTTTTTCTTTTCTTCAACAGTACGACCAGTCCGATGAAGGTGATGACGACAAGACTGCCTGCAACCACTCCGTTCACCCTGTTCTTACGTACCGTTTGTTCGGAAGTCAGTTTGTGTTCTTTCAGTACGACATCCTTGCCATCGGTTGCGGATGCTTCGTGTACCTCCTTCATGTTCTGGGTATAGGTCTGCTTCTCGCTATTATCCAACTGGTCGGCAACGAACGACTGTAGCTTGTCATTGTCGCAAACGAATTCGGTACAAGCGGCACCTTTTTCGCGTGTGATTTGTGCATGCAGGGAAGCAGTGGTTTTCAGTTGCTCATCAGATGCTTTCCAGTAACCTTTGCGGGCGCTTTCCAGCATGACGGCTGTCATAGCCTGGAATGCGGCGGGATTGACGCGGAGGAAGTACTCGTGAATGCCCAGCTTATTCTCATCCTTTATATACATTCTATACAAGTCATTGAACAGTTCTTTGTCCATGGCCGACGGACGCATGACGTGCCAGCCGAAGATGTTGCGGAAGATTTCGCCGAACATCTGCGCCGAACCTTCCCCGCCTTTCATCCGCTCTTGTATAAAGGTAGGGTTCAAGATGGTGGAACGTGTCTCTACGGCAATGGCCTCTTTGGCATCCTGCATGCGGCGGTTGGTCCGGTTGCGGTAGTCTGCCATATAAGCATCCGGTTCCTTGCCGGTCACGGTTTTGACGGTGAGCGAGAGTCCACCCGTAAATTCGTATACATGATCCAGGGAGATGGGGCCCCATGTGTTACTTTGACGGGGCTGGATGACAACATCCGTTTCGGACAGTGCCGAGGCAAACAAACCTTCCTGGACGTCTCCCCAATTTCCGTCGTCCCCATAAGAGGCACCCATATTGTTGAGGTATCCTTCGGCTATCTCCTTTTCGCTTTCCCACGAGCCGCTGTGCTCGGTATAGGCCATCATACCGGTACTGTATCCGCTGTTGACCGGTCCGAATACACGCATCACAGACATTTCACGGGCACGTTTGGGGGAAGTTCCCTTTTCTACCAGTAATTTTTCCTGCAACAGTGTACCCGATGCCACATAGTTGGGATAGGTCTCATCTCCGGCTTCCGATGTCAGACGTATAGCATCGGTCAGTAACTTCAAGCGGGAACCGGCTATGTCGCGTAGCTGTCCGGACACTTGTACCAGCACATTGATGCGCGGACGCCCCAGTTCTTCACTGGGCACCAGTTTCAGGTCAACCACTCTGCCTTGGGCGTCGCGTACGGGTTCTACTCCCAGCATCCAGAATACCTGGGCCAGCGTAGCTCCTTCCGTATTGATGAATTCGCCTGCCCAGAAGGTATAGCTTACTTTCCGGGGATATTCGCCGTGCTTGCTGATGTACTGTTTTAAAGTCGCTTCTGCCAATCGCTTTCCATCTTCCCAAGCCCTTGGGTTGGGAGTATTCTCGGCGTTGATGCTGTACATGTTGCGTCCGGTGGGCAGAACGTTCGGGTTCAGTACGGGGTCACCTCCCGGCGCAGGGAATACGGTTCCTCCGCTGAGTGCACGCACCATGGCATTCTGTTCGTTGACGGGGGAGGCAAGCAACTGTTCGCGATAGAGTAGGGCGGGGCGAAGCTCCGGTGCTACAGATGCAGTATCCTTGGGTGGATTCTGGAGTAAGGCGGTCAGCCTTTTCCTGGCGGCAGGCAAGTAGTGGTGGGCTATATAGGTGAAGTCTTGCAACTGCTCTGTGGTGATTTTGCCTTTATCGCGGTCCTTGCGGGCCGTTTCGTATGCCAGCGGGTCGGCAGCGACGGCGAGAGTGGTAGTCAGCAGGTCGCGGTCAGAATAAGGCTCGTTCATGGTGTAGTACGCACCCAGTATCTTTTCGTTGGCTATCTCTTCGGTGAAGGCATCCAGACGTTCCAACTCCTTGGTTGTGTAGGGGTCACTGGAGATGGAGTCGAGGTTGAGGTCGCGATGCAGTCCCAGACGCATGGCTTCTTTTTTGATACTTATTCCTAGGGTTCGGTGTTTTTCGGTACCTTCGTCCAGCACTTTGTGAATATCTTCGAGCAAGGCCGAATAGCGTTGGCGCATACCGCTCTCCACGTAGGGCGGAGTGAGATGGGTGACCAGTACGGCATGTGTCCGGCGTTTGGCAATGATACCCTCGCCTACGTTTCCGGTGGTATAGAAATAGAAGTGGGGGAGGTTACCAATCAGTACATCCGACCAGTCGGCCTGCGACTGTGCCACATTCTTTCCGGGCGTGTATTCCAAGTTGCCGTGGGTGCCGAAGTGAATCACTGCATCTGCCTTGAATCCTTTTTGCATATACAGATAAGGAGCCAGGTAGCTGTGGGGCGGCGCTACCGGCATTCCATGCACCAGTTTGAACTCATCATCTCCCAATGCCGGGCGGGGCTGGGGGAAGAGTAGGATATTGCCGAATTGCAGGCAGGCAATGGCAATACTGTCCTCTGTTACCAGCAGATTGCCGGGCGCATCTCCATATCTGTCTGTCACTTCCTGATATTTCTCGGGAAGGAGTACTTCGTGTGCCCATTGTTCGTATTGCTCGGTAGAAAGCCATATCGGGTGTGCCGTTTTCAAAAACTGTTCTTGTGCTCCTTTGGCATACGAACCCATGACGGCACCGTCACGATGTATCCGCTTGCCGAACTCCTCTACAGTAGCAGGCAGTCCACTGACGTCGTACCCTTCCGAACGCAGGCGTTTCAAGAAGTTATAGAGTGAAGGAATCACTTCCATACCGCTTGCCAGCAGGGCGTCTTTTCCCGGAGTCTTGAAGTAACAGATAGCAACGCGCTTTTCTTTGTTGGACATGTCTCTCAAGGACATGTACTTGGTAATATGGTCCACTACGGCATCTATCCGTTCATTTTCAGCGGTGTACAGATAGTATCCGTGTTTGTTTTCGTTTTGGGTAGCGATGCAGAGGGGTAGCATGCCTCCATCTATCTCAGGCACCACTACACGGGCGGTCAGTGTGCCACCGCTGACGGGGGTATCCGGGTCCAGCCATTCCTCGTGGGGCTGAATCAGCGGGAAGGGCATGAATAAAGGAATGTTTTCCTGGTGCAGCCAGTTGATGAGTGAGTCATTGCCCAGCCGTCCCATAGGCAGGTAGACTACTGCATCGGGATGGAGGGTACGTATCATATCGGCACGCGGTTGACCTCCGGCTGTGAAAGGATAGACATTGAAGCCTGCTTGTGTCAAGCACGTGATGAGGGAATCTACGTGGGCACGGTTTCCTTCCATCGGAAAGTTGAGTCCGGAAATCAGGGCAAGGTTGCGTCCGTCCTCATGGTAGAGATTTTTTTCTTTCAGATAGGCGGTCACCTCTTGCGGAGTACTGAAGTAGCGGCCGTATTCGCGGTGGTAGAACATGTTCTCCAGCAATGGGATGGGAGGCTCGTAATCCTGGTGTCTCCACCGGTGGGGAGTGGCGATGTGGCGCAGGTAGAGTAAGGCATTCCGGTAGTTGTGCTTGTTGCCGTTCTTGAGATACTCCCGTAGCGTATGCTGTTGTTCATTGGTAACATTGTGATTGAGGGAGAGGGTGAAATTTCGTAACGTATTCGTAAAGACTGGTACTCCGCTGGCACCCACCCGTTCCACTTCGGCAATCTGGCCGTCGTCAAGGTATAGCCCTCTGCTGTACATCACGATGGCATCATAGCCGGAAAGGTCCTTCACCTCTTCTTTTTTTATGCAGGTGACTTCTATCCGGGCGCAGTCATTGTTCAGGGCAATGTCGGCAGCTTGTGCCAGGGTTGCGTTGATAATAAGTATACGTGTAGGAGCAAGCCAGTACTGATAGGCCGCAAAGCTGCAGACAATCAATAGGGCTATGCTGCCGAGGAATATTCCAAGTCTTTTCTTATTCATACAAGTTTATTCTCGTTAATAGCGTTTTTGTCTTTTACAACATTTTCTTCTTATATAATTCACACTTAACGCCACACCCGTGATGCAAACGGCTGTACCTCCAAGCAGCAATACCCAAAGCACAGTCTTGCGCAGGGTGGCATTGGAGTTCAGACCGGGCAGACGCATGCGGTGCAGGGCTGTATAGCTCCAGTATTTCCAGCGGGAGGAGGTGTCTACATGGCGGATGATTCCCGTTTCCGGGTGAATGTAATAGACGCTCCGGTCCGGGTCGTCCACCGTTATCTTCCAGACGGGAAGCTGGGGTCGTCCGCGATACATATTGCTCATGTCGCGATAGTAGGTCTCGAAATGTTCGAGCCGGGAGATACGTATGCCGGGGATATGTTGTGAAGAATCACGCTGGGAGGTATAAATGCTTTCCACGCCTTTCAGGATTTCTTCTTCGGAGAGTTGTAACGGACGCGGCAGGCTGTCGGCGGCATCGATGTAATACTCGTTTTTTCTATCTTTTACGATGTAGTAGGGATGTTCGCGGAAGTTGCGCCACTCTATCTGCAAAGCTTGGGGATAGGCAGCTATGACACGGCGGTAGTCCAAGGGGTAATCCTCCGGTTGTGGGGCACGGGCATGGAGCGTGCGTGTGGCGCTGCCTTTCTTCAGTGCCGGTTTATGAATCCATTCGGGAATGTCTGCCAGAGACATCATGCCGCTGAAGGTGAAGGTCAGTACGAAGATGCCGAAAAAGATTCCGCTGACGTAGTGCCAGTGATACCATCTTTTTCGGTAGGGGGAGAACTTGGGATGGCGGCTTCGGTGCGTCTTACGCCATACATCCACAGTTACCCAAATGCCGGCAATGACCATGAGACAACCCAGAGCTGTGAGCCAGATGACGGTCTTAGTCCAAAGGACGGTGTCCTGCCGCAGCCAGGTGAAGTATACCCAGTGGGGAATGGCACCCAGCCATGCCCAGAAACGTTCGCTTCTGTTGGAGAACTGCAAGGCCTCACCGTTTTGTGAACTCAGATAGAGCTGTGTCCCGGCATCGTCGGCAAAGTATATTTTATAAATGGGCATTTCCTTTTTCAGTTCAGCGAAGGGAATCCATTGGTCCAGAGAGTGGAGGGTGTCGATACGGGTAATGGGAGAAGAACACCACAAAGCTGCTGTCCGGTGCAGGTGTTCACTGTCCAGAGAGGGTCGTGAGATGGTGGAATCGGCAAGGAAATGAAGCGTGCCTTTTGTGGTACTAAAGCTGAACTCGGGGTGTCCGGCATTGAGGTTCAGTATCGTAGACCTGACCTTTACGCCACGGGGCAGGCGGGCTGTGACGGAGGAGATGTCCGGAAGTGAGTCTCCGGTTTGGGAGAGCATATCCAGCTTTTGCATTTTCTCTTTGGCGCTGACACGGGGAAAGCGGTGGTACATCATCACGAAGGCGGAGAGGAACCACATGAGAAATAGGATACAGAGCAAAGTGCCCAGTATCCTATGAATAGAGTACATCAGTTTGGTGATAACATTCATTGTCGTTCGCGTTTTTCCTGCAAAAGTACAAGATGATTCAAGAACACTAAATACCCACTAATGGGTATATTATTCTGTGTCTTTTCCGGCAGCATAGGCCGCCTTCTTCGTCATGATGTCCAGCATGCGGTGCTTCAGTCCGAAACGGATATGGTCAATGAATATTTCTTGAATTTCCGGAATTTGTCCCAGTCCTTCCAGTTGTGCACTGACGGTGAAGCCTTCTTTCTCGAGCATCTCCTTCCACTCTCCGGCAATGTCGTTTTTGGCATGGTCTCCGGCAACAAACATGAAGGGTATGAGGGTCACACGTTTGGCTTTCCCGGCTTTCAGTTGTGCCAGCATGGTGTCAAAGGTTGGATAACCTTCGATGGTGCCCACATGGAAATTGGTCAGTCCGCCTGCTTTCAGCATATAGTCCATCTGACTGTAGATGGCGGTACTGGGGGTATAGGTGCCGTGGCCCACAAGGACGAAGTGTTCTTTGGTAGCTTTCTTGCTTTGTGCCGGGGCGTTGTAGCGGTTCCCCAGAATACTTGCCACTTTCTCTGCATCTTCGATAGAGTAGAGCAGGGGAGTACCTACACGTATTTCCTTGAAGAAGGGTAGTGCGTTTTCCACATCCCGGCGGAGGGATTCCATTTCTACTCCGTCAATGATGTTGGTACTCTGTACGATGAGGTGTGTGTAACCTTCGCTGCGCAGTTTCAGCATGGCATCCAGTGGAGTCAGCTTCGTGATGCCGCGCTCTTTCAAGCGGCGGATGATGATGCGCGACGTATAGGCTTCTTGGAACTTCAACTCCGGGAAGGCGGCTTGTGCCTTGGCGTTGATGGCATCAATGGTGAGGGCGCGGGTATCGTCGTGCGTAGTGCCGAAGTGCACCATGAGCAGGGCGGCTTTGTCGCCGGGTTTCATACTTGCAAGCATATCGCTGTGCTCGTAGTTGCCTCCCCCGTGCGCATGGCAGAGGAGGAGGAAATTACAAAGGAATAAAAAGACAAACAAATTCTTCATAAATACTGATGCTTGTTTTAATCGTTCTCTATGACACGTATCATATCGAAGTAGAAGCGTCCGTCCACTTCGGCTCCTTTCTCTACATTACCGGTCTTGATGTCATAGATGTAGATAACGGCGTTGGCATCTTCTTCAGTGTTTACACCAATGTATGCTTTGTTGTTGAAGATGACAGAACGCTGTGAGAAGCGACCGCCGCTGTAACCGATTTCCTTGCCATCATAGCTTAAGCGTGTCTTGGTTCCGGTGGTAAGATCGAGGATGGCGTAGTAGTGAGAGTAAGCGTCGATGCCGGGTTGCTTATCTGCAGCGGGTCTATCGGCATTGTCATTACGTGCATACACTAAGGCTTTGTTCCCTTCCAGATATTGAATGGTCAGCAATTTGCCGTCGGCATTGGGATAGCCGTTGTAGGAAGCGTCGAATTCTGTTTCGCCTTTGTTGATACGTAGCAGGATGCCTTTGAAAAAAGCGTTATCTTCTTCGTGGAAACAAGCTAGGTAGAGATTGTCTGCTTCGTCGTACATTACGCAGTTTTGCATCAGTTCTCCGTAAGCGCTTCCTGCCATTTCGCATTCGATGGGAGAGAGTACATCTTTTTCTACTTCCATGGTAGAGGGGTTGATAATGGCTGTATGGAAGTTAGGCTCTTGCTGGTCTATATTCGTCAAACCGTCTGTCTCTTTCCAATAGTAGAAGTAGTACAATCTGTTGTCTGATTTGCGGTAGGTGAGGATACCGGAGCTTGTCAGTTTGAGCCAGTTGGTGGGGGCTGGTATGTTGAGTTCACCTTCAGTAAGGATAGTCAAGTCCTCTGCGTTCAGTTTCGTATAAAGAATCTTGTCCTTCTTACCATTGGTAGACATGATGACGAGTGTGTTGTCATCAATCCAGGCATGTGTGTAGGAACGTACCTTATAGCTGTTGGCCTTGAAAGGACGTTCTGCAATAACCTGAACTGCATTGTTCTTGATTTGATATTTTACGAAACGGTCGTTGGTTGCGGGTATTTGGTAGTAATATTTTCCTTTTGAGATAGTCTCCATGGAATAATCTCCCAGTTCCGAACCTTCTCTTTTCACAGTGATGACACCCTGCTCTGTGGCCAATGAGTTGACGCTATGGACAATAGTGGTATTCTTGCTACTCATCCCACCGTGTTTGTCTACGGTGACAAATAGGTCGAAGTGATAGTTATCCTCATTGACTTCCGGGTCGGGATTAGGATTAGGTTCCGGGTCATCATCGGAACACGCTGTGAATGACAGTGCCATCATGGCAGCCATAAAGGCAATCAGTGTAAATTTGAATTTTCTCATTTTGAATGAATTATTAAATGATTAGTTAATGAATAGTCTGAATTTAGCAAAAAAAGCACGTCCGGGCTTCTGCAGCTTGTAGTTGTCATAGGCTGTCTTGTCGAGGAAGTTGGTACACTCCAAAGCCAGATTATAGCGTCCGCGTCTCCATGAGTAAGTGATGTCGGCATTACAGATGTGCTGGGCGGGAATGCGTGCCTTGTTATCATATGCGCCGTAAGCTTCCCAGGTCAGGAAGTACCAGTGTACCCACTGATAGGTACAACCCAGGCGCAATCTGCTTTCGGGCAGGGCAATGTTGCGGAAGGTATAATAAGCCTCTACGCTACCGAATAGCCACGGGCGGTTGGGCACACGGTTGTTATAGGTGGCAGAGGGCTTTCCGTCACCCTTGTACTTCTGCTGGTCGCGAGTGTCCTGGTAGCTGACGTTTGTGGCGAGTTGCAGTCTGCCTTGCCAGTCGTAGCGCATTTCCCCTTCCGCACCTTTTACATGGACAGCCGGGACGTTGGTATATTGCATTGTACCCTCTTTCTCGGCAATGCTGGTCTGAATGTAGTTGTCTACCTTACGGAAAAATCCGCTCATCTCATAATAGAATGTATGTCCATTGCCCGGGTGCCATGTGCCGAACAGAGAGGCATTGAAGTTGTTGCTGTTTTCCGGTTTCAGTGCCACGTTGGCATAGATGGTGGTACCGTTTCCCAACAGCTCGCGGGCGATGGGCAGTCTTACGCTATGCTCGTAGGATACTTTGATGGATAAAGGTTCCACGATGATATACCGGAGTCCGGCACCGTAACCCAGGTAGTTCTTGGTGGTGGAGCCTTGCGCATCCTTCGAGCCGGTCACGCTGGATTGGTCGGTCTGCCGGATATTGGGATGGTTGATGTAGTCTTTTATGAAGAATACGTTTTCCATCTTGCCATCCAACAGAGACTGGTTGTAGGAGAGTCCCAGGATATGTTTGGTAACCACATCTTTTGACGGCTCGAAGCTGGTATCAAGGTCATCGAAGCGGTCGTTTCCGGTACGGCTCAAATGGTAGTTCAGATTAAAGCTGTGATGGGTATTCAGCTGATAGTCCAGGTTGGTGCGCATGATGGTGAGCGGACGCTTGTAGTGGCGCATGGATGGTTCTTTGCCCATAATCTCGTTGCGCTGGCTCACGATGTATCCTCCGTCCCAATAGTACTTCCGATAGGCAGTGTCCACGGTCAAGGAATGGTCCCAGGTGTGGGAGAGGGAGGCATTCAGTTGCATGTTCTTCAGGATGAAGTTGTACTTCTGATAGCGGGCAGAGATGTTCCAGGAATCGGAATTCCTTTCTGCCATTCCGTATACTTTGTTTTGAACAGACCCCGTCTGCAGTTCCTTGTCTGTTTTTGAATAGGAGGCGGAAACAAAGAAGGCATCAGCCCAGGATTTGTTGACAAATCCGGCTTCCACCTGTGCCAGTAGAGAGAAGTAGCCGTCATGAAAACGCTTGGGATTGCCATATATGAAGTTGTCCCCGCTTTCGTCGCGCATCTGTACATTCTTCATTCTATAATCGTTTTTGGAGTAGTTGATGCCAACGGTGGGCCGGACTATTAGTCCGGTTTTCTTTTCTACGAACTGTGCATTCAAGTCTGCCTTGTGGGTATGGAAGGAGCCGATGCCGTAAGATACATCCAGATAATCCTTTTTTTCCTGCTTTGTAATGATATTGATGGTGCCGCCCAGTGCATCTGTTCCCAAGCTGGCAGGGACTACTCCTTTGTATATCTCAATCCGGTCTATGATGTTAATGGGTAAGTTGGCGAGGGAAACACCGCTTCCTTTGGTGTCCAGTGGCATTCCGTCCAGAAAGTAGCGGATTGAATTTCCGGACAAGCCGTTGATGGAGAGGTCGAAGTCCGAGCCAACCCCGCCTTCCTCTCTCACCTTGATGCCCGTTGTACGGTTCACCAGGTCGTTGAGGTTATTTAGTGAGTTTACTATCGGCTTGATGTCGAGTGCATTGACAGCAAAGGCCCCTTCCTTCACTTTCTGCGTTTGGGTCTTTCCGTATACTTCGACAGAATTCAATGCCACGGCGCTTTCCTGCAATGTGAAATTCTGTTTTTTATCCTGCCGGATGTCGAGGGATTGTTTCACGGTTTGGTAGCCCAGGAAGGAGACGACGAAGGTGTGTTTGCCCGGAGCGACTTGCAGTGAATACTTCCCCCGGTCGTCCGTATAGGTGCCGGAGGTGGTGTTTTCCACAGCGATGGTGGCTTGGGCTATCGGTGTCCCGTGCTGGTCTATGACTTTTCCGGATAAGGTGACCTTATTCTGTGCCATACTACCTGCAGGCAGTAGGCAGATAAATGTAAATAGCAGTCCTGTGATGAATCTCATTTCAGTTCCTTATAAGCGTTCGTAACTTGCCCTCAAGGAAAAATGAACAAAGAGAAAGATTCCTTTATATGGATAAAGAATGCCTCGACTCAATGTTTTGTTGCTTTATTCCCCGAAAGCACTAAAACTATGTTGTCTTGGCAGGTCTTCTGACTTATCCCTCTTTGAATGCCTTCCCATCCGCCGGGCGGACAGTGGCTTGTAGAATATTCAAAGATTTTGGAAGGACTTACAGCAGCGGGTCTGTTCAGGATTTGCACCTGATTCCCTTTTATTTCCCTTGCCGAATGACAATAGGAAAACCAGTACATGGGCAAAAGTAATCAATTAATTGAAAATTGGAAATATCCAGAAGAAAATAAAATGCAATAAAAGTTCTGCTACCTATAAATGATTAAGGGGTATGTTTCTTTCATCATTATTGGGGATTGTCGAGCCCATGCCTTCCATCTACTTTTGCAATGCTTGAAAATGATATTTTATAGATTAATAATATGAAAAAGACAAATTTATTTTTAGTGGCTTGGATGATGCTGGGAGTGGCATTTACAGCTTGTTCGGATGATGAGAAGGATGGTGGTAAATATGATGGTGCTTATACTGAAAAAACGGTAGAGGCTCATGAATATGGCGCATGGTCTTATTTTAATTTTGAGACAGGTGAGGTAAAGAAATTGGCAATTAAGAAAGAGGAAGGTGCTGTAACCGGATTGTATAAAGGGCCTTTGAAAGGGACTGGGATGTTTGCAACGATAGTTTCAATTGATGAGCAACCAATGATTATCAATCGTATTTCTGCCGACAGTGTGGAGATTATTTTGTCTGATTTGGTGATGTCTATGCCGGGGACTTCTGGAAAACCGACTCCTTTTACTGTGAAAACTCATTCTAAGGCAATCAAAGAGGGAAATGTATGGAAGTTGACAGGAACAGCAACAGATAATATAGTTGAAGATGGTAAGGGTGGTTCTATTATCTACAAGTTGACTGTTGATGGTACGATTGGTACAGCTAAAGGGGAAGCGCTTGCTTTGGAGTGTAAATTGCGTCCCGGTGCTATGCCAATGGATATTACTGCAAATTATTCGGCAACTGTAGCCAATAATTATGTATATGGTGTTGATGCAGCTGAAGAGTCGGCATTGGATTGGGATATTGCAATACATAAATATGATATCCGGACAAATAGCGGCTTGGTCAAAAAAATGACAACAACAGATTTGGATGCGGTAAATACTACAAATCTTCCTGCAGAAAGTGAAATGGTTGCAGATACGGATGGTTCTGTAATGGCTGATATGACTAATATGCAATTGGGATATGTCGGTTTTCAGGATGTGAAGTTGAATAAGGAATTAGGCGGTTGGGTGACTGCAACTCCTACAGGAACAATGCCTCCGTATACGTACACATTGAATGATAATGTATTTGTTGTGAAAGTGGATGGTAAGGTGTGGAAGATGAAATTCACAGCCTATACTTATGGAGGAAAAACAGCTGCCAAGTTTTATTATGGAGAAGTGAAATAAATAGTTACAACCCATTCTTATAATATTTATGCAGAAGATACTATGGTTTGTGTTCGTCTTGTTGGCTTTGCCTGTATGGGCGGAAGAAGAAACGGCTCCTGTTGTTGTTTGTACAATTAGGGGAGTAGTATTGGATGAAGCAGGAGCACCCTTACCGGGTGCTTCTGTTTGGGTAAAAGGTACAACCATCGGAGCTGGAACTAATGCACAAGGCGAGTTTGCCATAGCTCTCCGTAAATTCGGCAGTCAAGTTTTGCGTATTAGCTTTGTCGGTTATAAGACACAGGAATATACGTGGAATGGTGATGAAAGTGCAGTGGTGACAATTCGGCTGCAAGAGGCTCGTAATTCCATGGATGAGGTTGTAATAACGGGTACTCGTACACCGAAACCCTTAAAAGAGTCTCCGGTATTGACTCGCGTGATTTCCCAGCGGGAAATAGAGCAGATAAATCCGATCGATTTTCAGAACTTATTGGAATTTGCTTTGCCTGGTTTGCAATTTGGTGTTGCGCATGGTTCTAATTTGCCGGAGTTGAAGTTTCAGGGAGCTGCCGGCGGATATGTATTGTTTTTAATTGACGGAGAGCGCATCGGAGGGGAAGGAGCAAATGGTAATATAGATTTTGACCGTATTGATATTGATAATATTGCCCGTATAGAGGTCGTCAAAGGAGCGATGTCTACTCTTTATGGAGCACAGGCGATGGGAGGGGTGGTCAATATCATTACAAAAAATGCAGATCGCCCGTTAACAGCGGACGTAACAGCCCGTTGGGGTAATAAAAATGAAATGAAGTACGCTGCTTCAGTCGGTACAAAATTGAGTCGTTTTTCCTCTTTAACATCAGTATCTTATCGTAAACGAGATCCTTATACAGTACAAGATGAGGAGGGACAAATTACAGAAACAAATAAGGACGGAGTAATTATTCGTGACACCGCTGATAAAAAAACATCTCAAGTGTTGGGTTATGATGCCTGGTCTGTCTGCGAGCGTTTAGGGTATTCATTTACAGATAATTTGAAAGCTGAATTAGCTGGTAGTTATTATCGTAATAATTTGCAGGACCCTTATGAAAGTGAGGGCGTTCAAAATCGGAACGAAACATTTTCATTAAATCCGAAACTGACCTATATCTTGAATGCTAATCATGCTTTGACGTTGAGTTATATGCTTGATGATTATAGTAAGCATGAAATATATGCTGATGATGCTCCTGACAGGAAGACGATGGAGGATTTTACCAACAATGTACGATTGAACTATTCTGGTAAACTGAATGAAAAACATATTTTGACTGCAGGATTGGAAGTTTATACACAACGGATGAAGCACTATTGGTTTGATAAAGAGGCAAATTTGGAGTATAAGTTTCAGAATTATGTATTGTATTTACAAGAAGAATGGAAAATAGCCAAACAGTTCAGTTTGGTTGCCGGTGTTCGTACAGACTGTCATTCTGATTATGGCTTTCATGCCAGTCCGAAAATCTCTATGCTTTATCGTTTAGGTGATTTTGCTTTACGAGGTGGGTATGGTATGGGTTTTCGTTTGCCGACTTTAAAAGAGTTGTATGCCTCCTATCAAATGGGAGGTTTTGGTTTTATGATTTATGGAAATCCGGATTTAAAACCTGAAAAAAGTCATCAGGGGACATTGTCTCTTGAATATACCAAAGGGGTATTTAATGGTTCTGTATCAGGTTATTGTACAAAATATGAAAACGAGATCTATTTAGGATATTATGAAGCGGATGACGGAACCAATGCTCAGAAATATTTTAATCATGAAAGTAGTAGGAAATATGGTATTGACGTTATGGGGCAGGTACGTTTGGATTGTGGATTTACATTCAACGGTTCCTATTCTTATGTAAATCCTGATGACAAAACGGATGGTGGATATAATACCTCTGTATTTCGGCCTCACAGCTTGACATTTACAACAAATTATGCCCGGCAGTATGGAAAGGTGAAGACCTCTGTAGCCTTGAATGGGCGTTGGTCTTCCAAGGTGGATGTTTGGAGTAAAGATGAGGAGGGTGTATATACTCGCACTCCTTATTATGCCAATACTTCCATTGATTTGAATTTGTCTGCTCGTTTTCCGAGAGGGGTGCGTTTCACGCTGGGATTGGACAATTTATTGAATTTGAAAGCTAAAAATGGGGCTACGGATTCATCTGTTATTCCACAACGTGGAATAGAAGTGGTGGGTACGTTGGGTATAAATATAGCAGACCTATTTAAAATGTAAGTAATAATAAATCAATATTTATGATGAAAAAGAAAATAATAATTGCAGGTATTGTGGTTTTGGCTGTGGTGTTGGGTATATGGGGCTATAATACTTGGTTTGGAACGACGAAAGTGGCATTCGTAAATTTCCAGACAATTAATATGGGAGCAATATCCAAGGCCAATGATAATCCGAAAGTAAAAGTATATGATGTGGCGACAGATTGTCTCGGTGAGTTGGTAAATTATGATATGGTTTTTGTCAACGGTATGGGCTTGAGAATAGTAGAGGATGAACGGGTATTGATACAGAAAGCTGCAGACAAAGGAATACCTGTTTATACGACCATGGCGACAAATCCCGCTAATAATATTTGTTCTTTGGGAGAGGAGCATATTGAAAAGGTTGCGGCTTATTTGAGTGGAGGACGTAAAAACTACCGGAATCTATTGAATTATATTCGCAAGGAAATTGACAAAAAAGTAGGTTCTGTCATACAACCGGAAGAACCGGTGGAACGTCCATGGGACATCCTTTATCATGCCGGATTGGATAATCCGGATGAGGAGGTTGAATTTACATCGGTGACTGCTTATGAAGCTTTTTTGCGGGAGCATGGTTTGTATAAAGACAATGCCCGTAAGATTGTCGTTACCGGCCAGATGGCAGATGCTACGGGACTGATTGCGGCTTTGGAAAAATCCGGACATAACGTGTATCCCATTTCCTCTATGAGTAATTTGCTGTCGTTTATGAAAGAAATAGGACCGGATGCTGTAATCAATATGGCACATGGTCGTTTAGGAGATGCTGTTGTTAATTTTTTGAAAGAACGTAATATTGTTTTATTTTCTCCGCTTACAATCAATTCTTTAGTCGAAGAATGGGAGGCTGATCCGATGGGGATGTCTGGCGGTTTCCTTTCACAAAGTGTCGTAACTCCTGAAATTGACGGTGCGATTCGTACATATGCGCTCTTTGCACAATATGCTGATGAGGAGGGAATGCGTCATTCTTTTGCAGTGCCAGAGCGTTTGGAAGTTTTTGTGCAGAATGTGAATAATTATCTGACGTTGAAAACTAAACCAAACAGTGAAAAGCGGATAGCAGTCTATTATTACAAAGGTCCCGGACAGAATGCTATGACTGCTGCAGGAATGGAAGTGGCTCCTTCTCTTTATAATTTGTTGCTGCGCTTGAAATCTGAAGGATATAAAGTGGAGGGATTGCCTTCGTCTGTAGAGGCATTCGAACAGATGATTATGTCTCAAGGTGCTGTATTCGGATCCTATGCAGAGGGGGCTTTTGATGCTTTTATGAAAAATGGTAATCCGGAACTGATAACAAAAGAACAATACGAATCATGGGTAAAACAGGCCTTGCGTCCGGAAAAATATGCAGAAGTGGTAGCAGCGAATGGTGAATTTCCAGGTAGTTATATGTCAACATCTGATGGTAAACTGGGTGTTGCTCGTTTGCAATTTGGCAATGTTGTGCTTTTGCCGCAAAATGCCGCAGGTTCTGGTGATAATTCATTTCAAGTGGTGCACGGGACCAATGCAGCTCCCCCTCATACTTACATCGTTTCTTATCTTTGGATGCAATATGGATTTAAAGCAGATGCATTGATTCATTTCGGTACTCATGGCAGTTTGGAGTTTACTCCTAAAAAACAGGTGGCTTTGTGTAGCAATGATTGGCCAGATCGTTTGGTGGGTGCTGTGCCTCATTTTTATATCTATTCTATTGGTAATGTAGGGGAAGGTATGATTGCTAAACGTCGTTCGTATGCCGGATTGCAAAGTTATTTGACTCCTCCTTTTATGGAAAGCAGTGTCCGTGGAATCTATCGGGACTTGATGGAGAAAGTGAAGATATATAATGCTAAGTTGGGGGCAGAGAAACCGGTAACTCAGGCTGAGCTGGACAAAGCCTCTTTGGCTGTAAAAGCTTCGACAGTTAAGATGGGTATCCATCGGGAGTTGGGATTGGATAGTGTATTGACGCGTCCTTATTCTGAAGATGAAGTTTTGCGTATTGAGAATTTTGCAGAAGAATTGGCTACTGAAAAAATTACAGGTCAATTATATACGATGGGAGTTCCCTACGAAAAAGAACGTATTGTATCTTCTGTTTATTCAATGGCAACCGAACCGATTGCCTATAGTCTGTTTGCATTGGATAAAATGCGTGGTCAGGTTGATGCAAAGGTTGTTGAACACAAATCAGTGTTTACTCAACGCTATATCGAGCCTGCTCGTAAGTTGGTCGGACGTCGTTTGTCCAATCCGCGGGAGGTTAGTGATGAGGAGATATGTCGTTTGGCTGGAATTTCTATGAAAGATTTGGCTAAAGCTCGTGAAATTGAAAAAGAGCGTAATGCGCCTAAAGGTATGATGGCCATGATGATGGCTGCGCAAAAAAAATCTGCTCCTGACATGTCCCAAATGATGTCTCGGATGGGTAAACAGAAAAAAGAGTATACAAAAGAAGAGATAAATATGGCCTTGGCAGTGATGGAGATAGAACGGACAGTGAAAAATATAGGTCTATACAAACGACAGTTGGAGCAAAGTCCTGAAAATGAGTTGGCCAGCATGATGAATGCCTTGAGCGGCGGATATACAGCTCCTTCTCCCGGTGGAGATCCGATAGCCAATCCAAATACATTACCAACCGGGCGTAATATGTTTTCTATCAATGCAGAGGAAACACCTACGGAATCAGCATGGGAAAAAGGTGTTCAATTGGCGAAAAGTACAATTGATATGTACCGGAAAAGGCATGACGGAGCTTATCCGAAAAAAGTAAGTTACACGCTTTGGTCAGGAGAATTTATTGAAACAGGTGGAGCAACGATTGCTCAGGTGCTTTATATGTTGGGAGTAGAGCCGATTCGTGATGCTTTTGGGCGTGTTAGTGATTTGCGTTTGATTCCTTCTGCTGAATTGGGCCGTCCGCGTATAGATGTTGTTGTACAGACTTCAGGACAATTGCGCGATCTTGCAGCCTCTCGTCTGTTTTTGGTAAATCGTGCTGTAGAAATGGCTGCAGCATCTAAGGATGACCAATTTGATAATATGGTGACAGCAGGAGTTGTTGAAGCAGAGCGTGCATTGATGGAAAAGGGAATCACTCCCAAAGATGCTCGTGAAATGGCAACTTTCCGTGTATTTGGTGGTGCCAATGGTATGTATGGAACAGGTATTACGGGGATGGTAGAGGCTGGCGACCGTTGGGAAAGTGAAGAGGAAATCGCCGATGTTTATTTGAATAATATGGGTGCTTATTACGGCAATGAAAAAAATTGGGAAACATTCCGACAGTATGCTTTTGAAGCAGCATTGACTCGTACGGATGTTGTTGTACAACCTCGTCAGAGTAACACCTGGGGTGCATTGAGCCTGGACCATGTGTACGAATTTATGGGAGGAATGAACCTGGCAGTCCGCAATGTCACGGGTAAAGATCCGGATGCTTACCTGAGCGACTATCGCAACCGAAACAATAACCGTATGCAGGAATTGAAAGAGGCTATAGGGGTAGAATCGCGAACCACTATTTTTAATCCCGCTTATATCAAGGAAAAAATGAAAGGTGAAGCTTCTTCAGCCAATACATTTTCTGAAATTGTCCGTAATACTTATGGTTGGAATGTAATGAAGCCTAAGGCTGTAGATAAAGAGTTGTGGGATGAGATTTATAATGTGTATGTGAAAGACAAATTCAATTTAGGGCTGAAGGAATTTTTTGAAAATCAGAATCCTGCGGCTCTTGAAGAAATGACTGCCGTTATGCTTGAAACGGTGCGTAAGGGCATGTGGAAAGCAAGTGAGCAGCAGGTGGCAGATTTAACCCAATTGCATACAGAACTGGTGAATAAGTATAAGCCATCTTGTTCGGGTTTTGTTTGTGATAATGCAAAATTGCGTGATTTCATAGCATCGAAAGTGGATGCACAGACTGCTGCTGAGTATCAAAAGAATATTTCGCAAATTCGTGAATCAGTGGCTCAAAATGACAATAAAGGTGTGGTGATGAAAAAAGAGGAGTTGAATCAGGTGGCTGAACAGCAGACTCAGCAGGTGGATAGTCTGTGGATTGCAATTGCTGTGGTACTGGTGTTGGTCGGTTTGGCGGTCTTGATGCGGAGAAGACGTAAAAACAATGCTTAACTATGGATACAATTGTTTGGATTCTGATATTTATTACTGCTTTCAATTTTTTATTGAAGCAGACTTTCTGGAGATGGAAGGCAACTTCGGTTGCCTCCATCCTTTTGGCATTGTTTATTGTATTGACTTGGGGATACGCTATTGAACAGTCGAAAACACAGATTGCCGATTGGTTGGCCAATCAGGCATTGATGTTGGATATATCGGTTGTGTTGACGGTAGAGGTGTCTTTGCAAATGGCATTTTGTCTGTTATCTGTTCATGTGACAAATATGTTTCCGGTAAGAAAAAGAATGCGGTTTGCGTATCGTCTGCTTTATTGGTTTCCGGGAGTATTGGTTTTCCCCGTATTGTTTTTCGGACTGACCCAGTTGATTTTTACATTGCCGGGAGTTGCTTTTCAAACAGTAGCTTGGGGCTTTGCAATTGCCGTATTGCTGTTGATTCCGTTAGGGCGTTGGGGATTGCGTCGGCTTTTGCCGGAAACAGATTTGCGTTTGGAATTGCTATTTCTTACCAATGCTCTTGTTGCCATTTTAGGTATTGTGGCAACAGTAAACGGCCAGACTGCCGTGAAAGGAGTGGCAACAGTTGATTGGTTGGCGCTTGCCGGATGTATCGGGATATTTATTGTCGGAGGTATACTGGGGCTGCTCCGGCAACAGTTGCGGAAGAGATAAAAAGAATGTTTACATGTAATTTTTGATTCAATAATTAATTAAATAATAAGAAGATGAATAGAATTTCTGACATCATGTTTTGGATATCAACAGGTCTGCTTGTTCCTGTTATCGTGTTATTGATAGCGTTGTTTTTCCGTTCGCTTTTATTGGTGGGAAGCTTTTTCGGACAGTATCTTGCCATTCGCAAAACCGACAAGATGCTACGAGAACAGTTAGAGGCTTTGCGTCTTGCAAATCTGGACGAATTTGACGGGAAATTGCCTGCTAACAATAAATCCTTGGTTGTGACTTATATGCGACGTATCATGGAAGCACGGGAGAGTCACGCTCAAGTGCAACGTCTTTTGGCAAATTTTGAGATAGCAGCCGATAAAGATTTGGCGACCTCTAAAACACTTACCAAATTGGGCCCGATTCTGGGGTTGATGGGAACTCTGATACCTATGGGGCCGGCTTTGGTGGGATTGTCGACAGGAGATATCGCTTCCATGGCCTATAATATGCAGGTCGCTTTTGCCACGACAGGTATTGGCTTGTTTGCCGGGGCAATAGGTTTTTTGACTCAGCAAGTGAAGCAGCGTTGGTATCTTCAGGATATGACAAACTTGGAATTTTTAGCTGAATTGATAAACGAAGAACGTAACCGGGCATGAAACGTAATTTATTGAAAAAAGAGGAAGACAGCGATCCAATCAGTGTGGTTTCAAATCTGTTTGATGTGGCAATGGTCTTTGCTGTCGCATTGATGGTGGCGCTGGTTACAAGATATAATATGACAGAGATGCTTTCCAAAGAGGATTTTACAATGGTAAAGAATCCCGGGAAAGAAAATATGGAAATCATTACTAAAGAGGGAGAAAAGATCAATCGATATACACCCTCTGAAAATCAGCAGCAATCCGGTACACGCGGAAAGAAAGTGGGGATTGCCTACGAGCTGGAAAACGGAGAAATAATCTATGTCCCGGAATAACTTCCAGACTAAAAGTGTTACATTTGGCTGTTGAATTCCATGAACAGCCAAATCACATGATAGCTTGTAAAAAAAACGAACGGAAAACAGAGGAAACTGCCTCTTTCCTTTTTGAACGGGAACGGATAAAGTTGCAACGCAGTTTTTCGGCAATGATAAAAGTGGTCGGTCCTGTATGTAATCTGGATTGCGATTATTGTTATTATCTGGAAAAAGATGCTCTTTATTCAGGTACACCCTTTACGGTGGCAGCCTTTGGAATGCGGGAGGAGATGCTAGAGAAGGTAATCCGTGATTATATATTGTCACAGCCACAGGAACACATTGAGTTTATCTGGCATGGCGGGGAACCGACTTTGTTGGGATTGGACTATTTCCGGAAAATACTTTCTTTGCAGAAAAAGTATGGGGACGGAAAGGTGATATCCAACTCCTTGCAGACGAATGGCACGCTTATCAATGATGAATGGGCAGCATTCTTGGCAGCCAACCATTTTTTGTGCGGACTTTCGATTGACGGTCCGGAGCATTTGCATAACCGTCATCGTTGTCATCCCAATGGTAAAGGATCTTGGGCTGAGGTGGTAGCCTGTGCCCGTCTTTTTCGGAAACATGGAGTGGAATTCAATACCATGTCGGTGGTAAATGCTTCGAATAGTAAAGAACCGGTTGCCGTGTATGATTTCTTGAAAGAGTTGGGTAGCCGTTTTATGCAGTTTACGCCGATTGTAGAACGCATATCGTTGGATGAAAATGCCGTATTGTCTATTGTTGACAATCGCTATGCAAAAGAGACGGCTTTGATGCAGGAAAATGTCAGTGCAGAGGCATGGGGAAATTTCCTTTGTCGTATTTTTGACCGTTGGATAAAGTCGGATGTCGGTTATTGCTATATCAATTGGTTTGACAATACCTTGGCCGCTTACATGGGCGAGCAGCCGGCACTTTGTTCGATGAGGACTTATTGTCCTTGTTCTTTGGCTATCGAGCACAATGGGGATGTTTATAGTTGTGATCATTTTGTATTTCCCGATTATCGGTTAGGTAATTTGACTGACGAGAGTTTGACAGAAATGGTCAAGAGTGATCGCCAGCTATATTTTGAGCAGTATAAACAAGATTCCTTATCCTCTCGTTGTAGGGGATGTGATTACCTTTTTGCTTGTGGAGGAGATTGTCCTAAAAATAGAATACAGATCACTCCCGAAGGAGATTCAGTATCTACGCTTTGTGGCGGTTTTAAAATGTTTTTTGAACATACCCGTCGCTATTTTGAATATATGGCCAATGAGTTAAAAAATAATCGCCCTCCAGCGAATGTGATGAAGGTAAAATTAGGATAAAATGATAATTGAATGATGAGACAAACTATATTGTTTTCAAGTATTGCTGTCGTAATGGGTAGCGTTCAAGCTGAGGCGACAAAACCTGCCAAGGTAAAGAAAAAGCCTAATGTTGTTTTTATCATAGCCGATGATTTGGGTTACGGAGATTTGAGTTGCTATGGTCAGGAAAAATTCCGGACGCCCAATATTGACCGTTTGGCGAGAGAAGGTCTGCGTTTTACGCAATGCTATTCCGGCACCACTGTCAGTGCGCCGTCGAGAGCCTGTTTGATGACAGGGTTACATTCCGGACATGCGCCGATTCGAGGCAACAAAGAGGTATTGCCTGAAGGGCAGATGTCCCTGCCTGCCGGGACAACTACGCTTTTCAGCATTTTCAAAGCGGCAGGATATTCCACCGGTTGTTTTGGTAAATGGGGATTGGGAGCTCCAGGTACAGAAGGTGACCCTAACCGTCAGGGGGTAGATGATTTTTATGGATACAATTGCCAGTTGCTGGCGCACAACTACTACGCCGACCATCTCTGGGACAATGGGCAACGGGTGGAATTGCCGGAGAATGCGGATGGAGCTTATGGTAGCTACACTCAGGATTTGATTCACGAACAGAGCTTGCAGTTTTTGGATGAAAACCGGGACCGTCCTTTTTTCCTTTTTTTGCCTTATGTATTGCCGCATGCTGAACTAATCGTTCCCGAAGACAGTATCATCCAAAAATTCCGGGGGAAATATCCGGAAGAGCCTTTTCAGGGATGTGATTCAGGTCCCTATTTCCGCAAGGGGGGATATTGTTCGCAGAAAGACCCCCATGCAACCTTTGCAGCGATGGTTTATCGTCTGGATG
>OGQF01000408.1_pt1 | contig 36657 bp, 27 predicted proteins | sample 1553141 | NCBI WGS metagenome assembly OGQF01 (sample SAMEA2580005, study PRJEB22360) | human gut metagenome | biome: human gut; feature: human-associated habitat; material: faeces | place: Denmark | collected 2008/2010
GAATGCAGGCAGTAGCCATAGCCACTCAACTGGATTATTATTATTTCCAGGGAACCAATGAAGACAGCGTAATCCACTATACCAACAAAGTAAAAGAATTCGCCAAGGCCACTCATCAGCCTAAATACTATTACTTCGCATGGGCGAACAGATTAATCACCTATTACCTAAAAACAAGCAGAACAAACATAGCACTTTATGAAGTGCAAAACATGTTAAAAGAAGCTCAAGAAGAGGATGATAAGACCGGCCTCTCCCGTTGCTATAACATCATGTCGCAAATCTACACCATCAAAAGATTCGATTCGATGGCGTTCGAGTGGCGATTGAAAGAAATCGAGCTGACTGAAAAATACAAGATCGAAAACTACAACATCTCCCAGACTTATGCCCAGATAGCTAACTATTACATCAACCAGAAAAAGCAAAAAGAAGCATTAGCTGCTGTGGAAAAAGCCATTGCGACTGCCAATTCCTCTACGCAACAAATATCTGCCAAGTTGGAATTTGTAAACTACTACAGCAAGTTCGGCGACTTTCAAGCTGCCGAAAAATTACTGAAGGAGTGTCAGGCGGCATTTGAACAGGACAAAAGACTGGAGTCTATCAAAAAGAGACTGTATAATATAGAATGTTTATACTACCAGCAGACCAAACAATATCAGAAAGCGCTGGAAGCCGCAAAGATGCAGGAAAAAGAAGAACGTCGTTTAAGCGAAAGCATACTTAGCAGCATCCATTACCGCACACAGGGAGAAATCTACCAAAAGATGGGAAATATGAACCTGGCGGTCAAATATCTGCAAATGTACATCAACACGGATGACTCTTTGAAAATAGCCAATGAACAAGTGTCCAGCAGCGAATTCGCCACCTTATTAAATGTAGAAAAGCTCAATGCCGAAAAGAAAGAACTCATGCTTCAAGCACAAGAGAAGGAGTTGCATAATAAAACAACCTTGATTATTTCATTGATTATTTTATTAGGTATCTTATTCATATTCCTTTATAGAGAAAATTTCCTGAAACGCAAACTGAAAGTTTCGGAAGCCGAACTCAAAACAAAGAATGAGGAACTTACGGTGTCGAGGGAAGAATTACGTAAAGCCAAAGACATAGCGGAAGCGAGCAGCCGGATGAAGACAACGTTCATCCAGAGCATGACCCATGAAATCCGTACACCGCTCAACTCTATTGTAGGCTTCTCGCAGGTGTTAAGCGATCACTACAGCAATAGTCCGGAAACACAGGAGTTTGTCAATATTATCAAGAGCAACAGTAACGACTTGCTCCGACTGGTCACTGACGTGCTCGCTCTGTCGGAACTGGATCAATATGAGCAACTGCCCACAGATGATGAAACAGATATGAATACGATCTGTCAACTTGCCTCTGAAGTGGCCAAAGACAACAGGCAAAAGGATGTGGAAGTTCTGTTCGAACCTGCAAAAGAAAACCTGCTCATACGCAGTAATTCGGAACGCATATCACAGGTGTTGAACAACCTGGCACATAATGCCGCCAAATTTACAACTCATGGCAGTATCCGCATAGCTTATTCCGTACTGGAAGCTGAAAAGAAAATTGAAATCAGTGTCACCGATACAGGAACTGGTATTCCGAAAGATCAGCAGGAGGCGGTATTTGAGCGTTTCTACAAAATGAATTCTTTCACACAAGGCACCGGTCTCGGACTGCCGATATGCCGGAGCATTGCCGAGAAGTTAGGAGGCAGCCTCCGGATCGACTCTTCCTATACGGACGGATGCCGGATGATACTGACTCTTCCTTTGGTATATGCCTAAGTAAAAATCTGTCCGAACTCCCATCAAATCCGAAAGAATAGCCTATCTTTGCAGCGTTTTAAATAAAAGATCAGGTTATGAAACTTTCTGCTCTTTACCAGATTTTTCTGGATTGCCAATCAGTAACTACTGATAGCCGGAACTGTCCGGACGGTTCTTTGTTTATCGCCTTGAAAGGTGAGTCGTTCAACGGTAATGCATTTGCCAAATTAGCACTGGACTCCGGATGCGCGTTTGCCATTATCGATGAAATACAGTATGCCATAGAAGGCGATCAACGATATATACTTGTAGACGACTGCCTGCAAACCATGCAGCAGCTTGCCAACTATCATCGCCGCCAACTCGGAACGCGAGTGATCGGCATTACGGGCACTAATGGGAAGACAACCACCAAAGAGTTAATTTCCAGCGTTCTCTGCCAAGCCCACAATGTACTCTATACTTTAGGTAATCTCAACAACCACATCGGCGTACCGACTACCCTGCTACGGTTAAAACCGGAACATGACCTTGCCGTCATTGAGATGGGCGCCAACCATCCGAGGGAAATCAAGTTTCTTTGCGAAATAGCCGAACCGGATTATGGTATTATCACTAACGTAGGCAAAGCTCATCTGGAGGGATTCGGTTCTTTCGAAGGAGTTATCAAGACCAAAGGAGAGCTTTATGATTTCCTCCGCAAGAAAGATGCCACCACCTTTATCCATCACGATAACCCCTATTTGATGAATATCTCACAGGGATTGAACCTGATTTCTTATGGAACAGAAGATGATCTCTATGTCAACGGCCGGATTACCGGCAATTCGCCTTATCTTGCTTTCGAATGGAAAGCCGGTAAAGACGGTGAAGCCCATCAAGTCTGTACACAATTGATCGGAGAATATAATTTCCCCAATGCCCTGGCTGCAATCACTATCGGACGTTTCTTCGGAGTGGAAACAAAGAAGATCGATAAAGCTCTGGCAGAGTATACGCCACAGAACAACCGTTCCCAACTTAAAAAGACAGAAAATAACACGCTTATCATCGACGCATATAACGCAAACCCAACCAGCATGATGGCTGCCTTGCAAAACTTCCGGAATATGACAGTTCCCCACAAGATGCTCATATTAGGAGATATGCGCGAACTGGGTGCTGATAGCCCGGCCGAACACCAGAAAATCGTTGACTACATCAAAGAAAGTAATTTTGAGAAAGTATGGCTCGTGGGAGAACAGTTTGCCGCAAGTGAACATTCTTTTAAAACTTATGCAAATGTGCAGGAAGTTATAAAGGATTTGCAAGAAGATAAACCCAAAGGATATACTATTCTCATTAAAGGTTCCAATGGAATCAAACTTAGTTCAACGGTAGAATTTCTATAAAGCCGGAATGATAAACGGTGAACGGTAAACGGTGAATAATGGATATGATATAGTCAACCATTATTCACCGTTCACCGTTTATTATTCACCGTTCACCGTTTATCATTCACCGTTGTTGTTCATAGGTTGCCTTTTACTGCTTATTTATTTTCATCCTCGGTCGTACGACATAATAGGCCACTAAACTAGCCAGAACCGCCCCTGTTGTATTGGCCGCAAAATCCAACCAGTCTCCACCCCGGTAAGTAGTACAATATTCCTGCAACAATTCCACACAACCACTAAAAAGTATAGGGCAAAGGAATGCGCCTACCCATGCATGCCATATCGGAGCATTGTCCCTGCGATGTGCACGCAAAAATTCCAGCCACAACATTCCCGACATACCAAAATACATACAAACATGAACCAGTTTGTCGAGGTTGGGAATTTCATCTAAATCCGTCTTAGGCGGTTTAAAGAACGACAGATAAATCACTGTCAGAATGATAAAAAGCGAGATCGGATATTTCTTAATATAAGATAGCATATCTAAATAATATTACAATTTTCGTGCAAATATAAGTATCATTTTCTATATTTGTGCTCTAATACGTATATTTTATAACGATTTGTAAGATAAAACAAGATTTATGGCAAAAAATGATAGAGCAAACTTCGGCAGTAAATTAGGAGTCATACTCGCTTCTGCCGGCTCTGCAGTCGGATTGGGTAATATATGGAGGTTTCCCTATGAAACAGGAAACCATGGAGGCGCTGCTTTTATATTGATCTATTTAGGCTGCATTCTTCTTCTGGGATTGCCTATTATGATTGCCGAGTTCCTGATAGGACGCCGTTCGAGAGCTAACACAGCTAGAGCATATCAGAAATTAGCACCTGGAACACATTGGCGTTGGGTAGGACGCATAGGAGTATTGGCAGGCTTCCTGATACTTAGTTATTATGCTGTAGTAGCAGGATGGACACTCGAATATATTTTTGAAGCTGCTACTAATGGCTTTGCCGGAAAAACCTCCGGAGAGTTCATATCCTCTTTTCAACAATTCTCCAGCAGCCCATGGAGACCGGTTGTATGGTTGGTGGCATTCTTGTTGATTACTCATTTCATCATTGTGAAAGGGGTAGAAAAAGGAATCGAAAAGTCCTCCAAGATCATGATGCCTACCCTGTTTATCATTATCCTCATACTGGTTGTTTGCTCGGTCACTCTGCCGGGAGCCGGTGCAGGTATCGAATTCCTGCTCAAGCCCGACTTTAGCAAAGTGGACGGAAATGTATTTTTGAGTGCCATGGGACAGGCGTTCTTCTCATTGAGTTTGGGAATGGGATGCCTTTGTACGTACGCCTCCTATTTCAGCAAAGAAACCAACCTGACTAAAACAGCTTTCAGCGTAGGAATCATTGATACCTTTGTGGCGATACTAGCCGGATTTATCATTTTCCCGGCAGCTTTTTCCGTAGGCATACAACCTGATTCTGGTCCGAGTCTGATCTTTATCACCCTGCCTAATGTATTCCAACAGGCATTTAGCGGAGTTCCCATACTGGCATATATATTCTCTGTCATGTTCTACGCGTTGTTGGCAATGGCTGCTTTAACTTCTACTATTTCCTTGCACGAAGTAGTAACCGCTTATTTACATGAGGAGTTCAACCTCTCCCGTGGAAAAGCAGCAAGGTTAGTCACCGGCGGTTGTGTCTTCCTCGGAATATTCTGTTCATTATCACTGGGAGTCATGAAAGGATTTACCGTTTTCGGACTGGGCATGTTCGACCTCTTCGACTTTGTAACAGCTAAAATCATGTTACCACTGGGCGGATTGTGCATCTCCCTCTTTACCGGATGGTATCTGGACAAGAAGATTGTATGGTCGGAGATTACCAATGACGGTTCATTAAAGGTACCGGTATACAAACTCATTATCTTTATATTAAAATATATCGCACCAATCGCCATCTCACTGATATTTATCAATGAACTGGGATTAATCAAGCTATAATGTGGAAAGACTTCCTTTATTATACTAAAACAGAACGACAAGGCATTATCGTCCTTGTCGTTCTTATTTTAGGCGTATATGCCGCCCCTAAACTCTTCTCCTTTTTCACACACGCTGAAGATACCGACTGCAGAGAGAACGAGAAGTTCGATAAGGAATACAACGACTTTATTTCCTCCCTCCGGGAAACCAAACCTCACCAAAAGTCCGGTCATTCTTTTCAATCATCCCCTCAAAGGGAAATCAAACTTGCGATGTTCGATCCGAACATCGCAGACTCTACTACTTTTCTTTCGCTTGGGTTACCATCCTGGATGATAAAGAATATCCTGTACTATCGCTATAAACAAGGTAAATTCCGCCACCCGGAAGATTTCCGAAAGATATATGGACTCACGGAAGAACAATACCAGACTCTTCGTCCTTATATACAAATTACAGAAGATTTCAGTTCGACAAATAAAGACACGGTACGATTGTTAACCACACCAAGCATACAACGGGACACCCTTCTGAAATATCTCCCGGGAACTATCATCAGCCTCAACTCCGCAGATACCACCGAACTGAAGAAGATTCCGGGAATCGGAAGCAGCATTGCCCGGATGATTGTGAATTACCGCGAACGGCTGGGAGGCTTTTTCCGAATAGAGCAGTTACAGGAGATTCATCTAAAGGCAGAGAAACTCCGTTCGTGGTTCTCCATTGATACCCATCAGACACGCCGCATCAATGTAAATAAAGCCGGCATGGAACGAATGATGCATCATCCATACATAAACTACTACCAAGCAAAGGTTATCATAGAATATCGAAAAAAGAAAGGATTCTTAAAAAGTCTGAAGCAATTATCTCTCTATGAGGAGTTCACTCCTATTGATCTTGAACGGCTAGAGCCCTACATTTGTTATAATTAATAAAAAAAAGATGCATTCCTATCACACCAGACAAGAATGCATCACACACAAACAAAACAAACACTCTACTATCATCTTCACAGACTTCCGTAGAGAAGCGACTATAAATATATAGCTAAAAAATAGAACACTTGCAAGGCTCTACCTTTTTGGTATACATTTTTAGAAATTAGGTTCTCTAATTAATCTTTTTTAATCATACCATCCACTATATGAACGGTCCGGTCCGTAATTTTGGCAAGCCCCTCGTCATGCGTCACAATGACAAAAGTCTGCCCCAGCCGGTCTCTCAAATCGAAGAACAGTTGATGTAAATCTTCTTTATTATGTGTATCCAGACTACCGGATGGTTCGTCTGCCAGAATAACTGCCGGATCGTTGATTAAAGCCCTCGCTACCGCCACCCGTTGTTTCTCGCCTCCCGACAATTCATTCGGTTTATGAGAAGCCCTGTCAACCAGTCCCATAAAATCCAGAATCTTCATAGCGCGTTCGTGCGCCTCCTTCGAAGATACCCCGGCGATTAAAGCGGGAATCATCACATTTTCCAATGCCGTGAACTCCGGCAGTAGTTGGTGAAACTGGAAAACAAAACCAATATTCTTATTACGAAATGCAGATAGTTCTTTCTCCTTCATCCGACTCACCACTGTTCCGTCAATCTGTACCACACCTGCGTCCGGTTCATCTAAAGTGCCCATTATCTGCAATAACGTAGTTTTACCCGCACCGCTCGGGCCTACAATACTAACAATTTCTCCTTTGTTGATTTCCAGATCAATGCCTTTCAACACCTGTAATGAGCCGAAACTCTTCGTAATCCCTTCTAGTTTTATCATAATAGCCTTATAATCGTTTAATGACATATTCAGCCAGATAACACCCAAACACGGCCGGCATATAACTAACTGTTCCACATGTCGATTTCTTATTCTGTTCATCCTCCGTCAGCAATACCGCTTTCGGATCGGCTTGCTCCGTACTGAATACCACCGGAAGTTTCCGTTTCATTCCCATCTTCTGCAAACGCTTTCGCACAGCCTTACTCAAACCGCAATGATACGTCTCCCAAAGATCGGCAAAACGAACCTGAGTAATGTCACTCTTCGCCCCTGCTCCCATACTGGAAACTATCTTTATACGACGTTTCATCGCTTCATAAATCAGAAAGCATTTCGGACTGATCGTATCAATAGCATCTACTATAAAATCATATTTATCGGCATCCAGCAGTTCCGGTATATTTTCATCCTTCAGGTAAACAGGAAGGACAGTCAGCTCAATCGCCGGATTTATATCTTTATAACGGGCTGCCAACACTTCCGCTTTCGTCCTCCCCAGCGTGGAATGCATGGCCGGCAACTGACGATTCATATTAGTAGGCTGCACTGTATCGGCATCTACAATCGTCATCCGCCCGACACCTGCACGGCAAATCATCTCGGCGGCATAAGCACCTACTCCACCCAGTCCCACGACCAATACGTGCGCGTTCCGGATGCGTTCCATCTTTTCCTCCCCTAACAGGAGTTCCGTTCTCTGTTGCCAGTCGTATCTTTCCATTAGTTTTTCTTTAACCATTTATAGAACCATTTGCCGACCTTCTCATAATGTTGAGACTCATTATGTCCACGAGGATCGGAGAATGACACAATTTCCTGCGGTTCGCCAAACTGGTCGGGATACAGGATTATCAAACTATTATTAGAGAAATATTTTCCTAATTGTGCCGGGAGACGTTCAAAAGAGGGATCATAAGAGATAGATCCGCGACGGGCAGAGATAACTACCAATAAATGGTCATAATTCACCTGCCCTGTCAACAGCAAGAGATCCTCCCACTCCTCCAATATGGAGAATTCCGTCGGAGTACCTGCATGTCGCTTTTTCACAAGTTGCTGAACACGCATCAATGTACGTTCATTGGCAAAAAAATGCACCCGACAGCCCAGGATACTTCCCATACGGCAGAAGTGTTCCACCCATTTAGAGAATCCCGACTCATATTCGGCCTTTGGCGGAACGGCAATATTGATTCGACGCAGGGTATTAACAGGCATCAGGAATTTGGCAATCATCACTTCACGATGCGTACCTTTCAACAGACTTTCGGCCAGATGTCCGAAGAAAGAGTCGACAATATTTGCTTTCCGGTGCAGACCGATCACAATATCCGTAGCTTCATACTCCTTGATTGTATGGATAATCCCCGAAGCAATATTCAAGTCATAGCGACTCACCATCGTAACAGGCACATCGGCAGCAGCGGCAATCATAGCCGCCTTCTCCAGATTACGTTTACCCTGCTGCTCTTTCTTCTCCGAACTGTTACTATCATTAATAACGTTTAATGCGATTAAACCATTCTTCTGTTTGGCGTCTTTTATCACTAAAGCCAGATTTATCAAATCCTCAATTGTATCCGGGTTAGCCACGGGAATCAATATCTGTTCGGTACTTTTCTTTGCACCTTGTTCCTCTGATTGCAATTCCTCATTCATAGCGAAACGGCGGGCGGAACGTTCTGTTACCAAAGAACTGATTACACAAGTAAAAAGAATCATCACCACCGTACCGTTCAACACATCATCATTCAGCAAACGCTCCCCATTCTCCATAATAATTTCGTGACCGATCAATACCGCTGCAAGCGTAGCTGCTGCCTGAGCATTACTAAGTCCGAATATCATACTCCGTTCATTCGGTTGCATACGGTAAATCTTCTGCATGATCCATGCAGCCAGCCATTTACTAAAAGTAGCTACCACTGTCATAACGACAGCAACTTTCAATGCCTCGCCTCCGGTAAACAGGCTTCGTACATCAATAATCATTCCTACACCAATCAGGAAGTAAGGAATAAACAGCGCATTTCCTACAAATTCCAACCGATTCATCAAGGGAGATACATGAGGAATCAGACGGTTCAAGACCAATCCGGCAAGAAAAGCTCCCAAAATGCCTTCCATTCCTACAAACTCCATTAATCCGCCACCGAGAAAGACCATCGCCAGCACGAATACAAATTGCATCACGCTATCATCGTACTTCCGGAAAAACCAACGGCCGATACGAGGAAAGAAGAAAACAATCAGAAATCCGAGAAAAGCAACTTTTGCCACAAGAAATCCCCAGAACCAACCGTCAACAGTTCCTTTGAACATACCGCCTATGACGGCAAGGATTATCAAAGCAAGAGTAACGGTAACAGCCGTACCACCAATCGTAATATTGACACTGCGCAAACGCGACAATCCATAACGACTGATAATAGGATAAGCTATCAACGTATGAGAAGCATACATACTAGCCAGTAACACAGCGGTAAGGAAACCATAACCCAACACACTCATACTACTCCAGATACCCAATCCCATTGGAATAAGAAAAGTGAGCCAACCGAACACAATGCTTTTCGTCCGGTTCTTCTTGAAGTCTTCCATGTCCATTTCGAGTCCGGCAAGGAACATGATATAATATAGTCCTACTTTACCGAAGAGTTCGAAGCTGCTGTCACGATCGAGCACGTGAAAGCCATGTTCACCTATCAGTACTCCCGCCAGAATCATGCCAATAATATGAGGTATATGAAGGCGTCCCAAAATCATCGGAGCAAAAAGAATGATAATCAATACCAAAAAGAATACCCAGGTCGGATCGGTTATCGGTAAAGTCAAATTAAAATCAAACAAGTTCATAGGCTGTGGCTTTAGGAATTCAATGCAAAGGAACAAAAAAGTTCGCATACCACCAATAAGTTACAAGGTTTGAGTCGTGAGTTTTAGGTTATTTCAATACAGGTTCTATCAGTTACTGCTAAAAACTCATAGTCTTATAACTTTTTTCTCACCCGAAATACTGATTATATGGCAAAATGTTATAATTTTGCAGCCAAATATCTTCTATTCGACAGTGTAAGAAGATAAATACAATATTCACAATTTAACAAAAGAAAAAGATGAAAGTAGCTATTGTTGGCGTAAGCGGAGCCGTGGGACAGGAATTCCTGCGCGTGCTCGATGAGAGAAACTTCCCGTTGGACGAGTTAGTTTTGTTCGGTTCTAAACGTAGTGCCGGAACAATTTATACTTTCCGCGGTAAACAGATCGAGGTGAAACTCTTACAACACAACGATGACTTTAAAGGGGTAGACATTGCTTTCACTTCTGCCGGAGCAGGAACATCCAAGGAATTCGAAAAAACAATCACCAAGTATGGTGCTGTGATGATCGATAACTCCAGTGCATTCCGTATGGATGCCGATGTACCTTTGGTAGTGCCTGAAGTAAATGCCGAAGACGCATTGGAACGTCCTCGCGGCGTCATCGCCAACCCGAACTGTACGACTATCCAAATGGTAGTTGCACTAAAAGCCATCGAACAGCTTTCTCATATAAAAACCGTGCACGTGTCTACCTATCAGGCAGCAAGTGGTGCGGGTGCTGCTGCCATGGACGAATTGTATGAACAATATCGCCAAGTATTGGCTAACGAACCTGTTACCGTGGAAAAATTCGCGTATCAGTTGGCATTCAACCTGATTCCTCAGATTGACGTCTTCACCGAAAATGGTTACACCAAAGAAGAAATGAAGATGTTCAACGAAACACGCAAAATCATGCACTCCGATATCAAAGTCAGTGCTACTTGCGTACGTGTTCCTGCATTACGTGCTCACTCTGAAAGCATTTGGGTAGAAACAGAACGTCCGATTTCCGTAGAAGAAGCCCGCGAAGCATTCGCCAAGGGCGAAGGATTGGTTCTTCAGGACAATCCGGCAGAAAAGGAATATCCGATGCCGTTGTTCCTTGCAGGTAAAGATCCGGTTTACGTAGGACGTATCCGTAAAGACCTGACGAACGAAAACGGACTGACTTTCTGGATTGTAGGTGACCAGATCAAGAAAGGTGCGGCATTGAACGCAGTACAGATAGCTGAGTATCTGATTAAAGTAAAAAACGTATAAGAAGGCATAAAGCCTAAGGATATCCAAATGATCGACTTAGGGATATTCCTAAAATAAGAAAATGCAAGGCAACTAATTCGCTATGAATTAGTTGCCTTTTTACATCTTTAAGCATTCCCTCGAAAATACAGTTGACGATGAAAACGGGAGTAACTTACTGTTTTTCTTATTATTACACACCATTTTTTAATATTAGTATTCTATTTCACAGTATGAGCCCACACAAAAGGAATATAATTGAACCTTTTTCCTTTTTCCGTTATATTAAAGACTATTTCCTTTTTCAACTTTATTTCCATTTCTTGATAAACAGAAACCGGTACTGTTGCAAGCATACTAACAGCCGGAAAACGATATTCTACATCACGTATTATTCCTGTGTTAGTATCAACACGCAGTATTATTATAAATTTGCAACCTTGTACCCGCGTTCTCTCCTCTTCAGAAAAAGATTCATTCAAAATAGACAAACATTTTCCCCATAACTGACTATCATCTACAAAGTTTGCCTCTTTTCTTTCAGCATCAGTAATTTCTGCGCCCGTTTCTTTATTGACAGCTTCAACTTCTGTAAACTTATTACTTTTACTATATAGCCTTACAGACTTGGATTCTTGTGTTACATCACAAACATAACGCTGAGCATAAAACACCTGAGTAGTATCATAATAAAATGTTTGTGCATACATATCAACTAGCACAAATAACAAACTAACTAGGACTATTACTTTTTTTCTCATATCAACAATTTTTAGCTATTTCTCTTAAATTTTCAAAATCAAATTCCACACCACGACTATTGTCATATGGATAATCTTTATAGGCATCAGTTTTTCTAAAAACATTTACAATATTATTTTCAATAAGACCATTCACATATTCCGGTGACATATCAGGTAGTAATCTCCTTTTATTGTTAATATATGTACTTAACATCTGTATCGCTATGCCTCGATTGTCTGCATGCTCAGCCGCAAACGACCATCCTGGAGCATCATCCTCACTCTTTAATAAATAACAGTATTGCGCAAAATGTGCCTCAATTTCATGATTCATTTTCGCATTACAGAATGAAGTGATGTTCTTCTCCTTTCGATACTGGTACGCATGAAACAATTTATGAAAAAGTTCGTTGCTCTCCAACTTTGAATTTATTCTAAGAAGATTGTTTTGTGGATAATATGCCGTATCTATCTAAAAATGTATATCAAAAGTAGTAAATAATAATATTAAAGACAAGATATATATAGTTTTTCTCGAAATCAATTAAGCAAATAAATTAACGTAACCATTGCATTCCTGCTTCTCTGGCAGTTACCGTGGCGCTACACAATTTCTTTGTCGTAAAGCCGGAGAAGATTTCCTTTACGCTATGCAGTTCCGTGATCGGTGACTTCGTCATGATGGGGCAAGAGGAAGAGAAAGGAACCGTACGCTGTGACCTCACCGGAAATATTTATTCGGAAACAGTATTCGCCAGTATCCTGTCCATGTTTTATTTCCGCCGGTTGATGTCCGACGAGCGTTTTCCGGACACTCTCAACGGAGTAACCGTTACTCCCAAGATAGTACAGACGGAGAACTTCAACTTCCGAAATGTCCCTACCGATATAAATACCCCATCTATCAGGCTGTACCCTCTGTTGGAGTCCATGTTCGGACGCGTAGACTTGAAAATGCCCGGCATAACATTCACTTCCTATACGGATAAATATGTAATGCCCCGCTTCGAATAGTCTTTTAATGTTACCTATAAATAAAATGAATCAGAGATTACCGGAAGCCTATAAAACAGAATGGCTCCCGGCAGTCCTTGATTATTATTTCTAAATTCCACTTAAAACAATAGACGATTTTTTTTCTTTATTCAACAGAAAGCCATACCTTTGTCCCCGTAATCATAAGATAAGCCGCAATTGTCTCTGCGTTATTCACAAACAAATACGGTTAAATAAAATGACTTTATACAAAACCGTATGAGAATTTGTAAGACTTTCACGTTTCTAAGTATCTTTATTGTCTTATTCTATAATTGTTCGCTTCCCGCCGACGATGAAGATGAGGGAAATCCAGAAGAAGATAATACTACATCCGAACTGCCCTGGGAAGGAGAAACAGATAAATTCACAATCAACTCTAAAGAAGGACTGCGCCTGAACGATCCGCAAGAAAATGCAGGAACCGCTTATGTCACTATACCTTCCAACTCCGTAAAGAATACCCGTTGGGAGTTCGGAGTCCGCCTTACATTCAATCCTTCCGCCAACAATTATGCCCGATTTTACCTGACTTCTTCTTCAAATGTACTCTCCGGCAACGTAAACGGTTACTATATCCAAATAGGAGGAGCCAAAGACAACGTTGCCCTTTACCGGCAGAACGGAGAACAACCCAAGCTGTTGGCTTCGGGAAGGGAAGTGATGAAAGGAAACAACTCACCCAAGTTATACATAAAAGTGGAATGTGATAACAATGGTTACTGGACTTTCTGGACACGACTGGAATCAGAAAATGAATACACCAAAGAAAAGCAAGTAAAAGACAACAGCATCCTGACTTCTCTTTATTGTGGAATATACTGTATTTATACCAAGACACGTTGTAAAGGTTTCACATTCCACCATATACAATTGTCCAATGATGTGGAGACTACTACCAAACCTACTGAAACACCTGATGAGCCAGATAAACCTGATGTTCCCGAAGATCCGGTTCTGCCTGATTATCCGGAAGAAGTCAAGGATATATTATCATTCAACGAAATCATGTATGACAATGCAACAGACGGTGCGGAATACATAGAGTTTTATAATCCGGGTAACAACGATATTTCTATTCCGGCATTAAAACTTCTAAGATATATCGACACAGATAACGGCTCAACAGAAACCAAGACAACGGTAGTCTTGAAACACCCGGACAACAATCAAAACATCTGCATTTCTTCCCACGGATATATATGCCTGACCAAATCTGCCGCCGCACTTAGAAAAAAGCATAAAGTAAACGGAGAAACCATTATAGAGATTCCCAACTTCCCGAAGTTGACTAATGAAGACAGCCACTTGGCTATAATGACTAACGAAGAAAATCCCCGAATGATCGACAAGTGCAGCTATCTTGAGTCAATGCATAGTTCCGGTAACAAAAGGAACCAAGGTATCTCTCTCGAAAAGAAATCACCGGACTTAGTATCTTCAAAGCAAGCTAACTGGCATTCTTCCAAAGACCCGACAGGAGGAACACCCGGAATAAAGAATACACAAGAATAATCAGGGTTTCTATGATAAATGTCTATATTCAATCCTCCAAACAGAGTCTAAATAAAGAGCGAAATGAGAAACCTCAATTTTTACAATCCAAAAACATTACCACAATTACAAACTAATCCCTATCTTTGCAGCAAAGCCAATAAATGTAAAGTATAAAACAACATCTAATCACATATATATCATGAAAAAGCAACACTTGATAATTATTCTTTTATTCAGTTTTCTATTAGCCGTTCCGGCTGTACAAGCACAAAAGAAAGTTCTACCTGCAGAACTGGAAGTTGAACTCAAATATGGCGCCGACCGTCTCGGTAAAAGACAGGACCCTGCTATGCAGAAGTTTCGCGAAAACCGTTTGGGTGCATTCATTCACTGGGGGTTATATGCCATTCCCGGCGGTGAATGGAACAATAAAACATACCACGGCGCTGCCGAATGGTTGAAAGCGTGGGCCAAAGTTCCGACTACGGACTGGCTGGAACTTATGAAACAATGGAATCCCCAACAGTTTGATGCCAAGAAATGGGCTAAAATGGCCAAAGAAATGGGAGTAAAATATGTAAAGATAACCACCAAACACCATGAAGGCTTTTGCCTGTGGCCCAGCAAATATACAGAGTATACGGTAGCTAATACCCCTTACAAGAAAGATATCTTGGGAGAATTGGTAAAGGCTTATAATGCAGTCGGCATCGACGTACATTTCTATTTCTCCGTGTTGGACTGGAGTCATCCGGACTGGCGAAGCAGTATCAAGACCCAGGAAGATAGCATCGCTTTCCAAAGATTCCTGACATTTACCGACAATCAGTTGAAAGAACTGGCAACCCGCTACCCTACTGTCAAGGATTTCTGGTTTGACGGAACATGGGACGCAAGTATCAAGCAAAACGGTTGGTGGACAGCACACGTGGAACGTATGCTGAAAGAAATGCTTCCCGGTGTAACTATCAACAGCCGATTGCGGGCCGATGATTACGGGAAACGCCATTTCGACAGCAACGGACATCTCATGGGGGACTATGAATCGGCTTACGAGCGCCGCCTGCCTGATCCCGTAAAAGACTTACACGTAACAAAATGGGATTGGGAAGCCTGTATGACTATTCCCGAAAACCAATGGGGATACCACAAAGACTGGTCACTGAGCTATGTGAAAAATCCGACTGAGGTATTGGCACGTATTGTACACGCCGTATCCATGGGTGGAAATATGGTAGTCAACTTCGGCCCTCAGCCCGACGGAGACTTCCGCCCGGAAGAGAAAAAGATAGCCGATTTCATCGGTAAATGGATGAAGAAAAACAGCGAATGTATCTATGGTTGCGATTATGCCGGCTGGGAGAAACAAGATTGGGGATATTATACCCGCAAAAGCAATCAAGTCTATATGGTCGTATTCAACCCTCCCTATTCCGGACAGCTCACAGTTAAAACTCCCAAAGGGATAACTATCACCACCGCAAAGACATTGACGGGTGAACAAACCCAGGTAACAGAAACCACTCGCAATGAATATAATGTCAGCCTGCCTAAAAATATGCCGCAGGAGCCGTTTGTTATTAAGTTGGAAGTAAAAGATGCACAAAAAACGCAGGATAAGTACCGGGAAGCGCTTACATAAGTGCGAAACGAATCGAATCCTTTAAACAGTAGATATGAGTCCAATCGTTTTGTCCGTTACTATCGTGGCATACTTCGCAATCCTGTTCACAATCTCTTATATAGCAGGACACAAGGCCGATAATGAAGGTTTCTTCGTAGGAAACCATAAATCGGCATGGTATATCGTCGCTTTTGCCATGATCGGCTCCACCATCTCCGGAGTTACTTTCGTTTCTGTTCCGGGCATGGTGCAAGCCAGCAGTTTTTCCTATCTACAAATGGTATTGGGATTCATCGTCGGGCAAATTATCATAGCGTTTGTGCTCGTCCCGCTTTTCTACCGCATGAACTTGGTATCCATTTACGAATATTTGGAGAACAGGTTCGGCTCCTCGTCTTATAAGACAGGCGCATGGTTTTTCTTTATCTCAAAGATGTTGGGGGCAGCCGTACGGCTATTCCTCGTTTGTCTGACACTGCAACTGCTCATTTTCGAGCCCTTTCACCTCCCTTTCCTGCTGAACGTCATTCTCACCGTATTTATTGTGTGGCTCTATACATTCCGGGGAGGTGTGAAATCACTGATATGGACAGATGTACTCAAAACATTCTGTCTCGTTGTTTCTGTTGTCCTGTGCATTTATTATATAGCTTCGAGCCTGCACCTGAATTTTAACAGCTTAGTCACTACCCTATCGGACAGTGATTTCTCCAAGACATTCTTTTTCGATGATGTGAATGACAAGCGATATTTCTTCAAACAATTTCTGGCGGGTGTATTTACCGTCATTGCCATGAACGGACTCGACCAGGACATGATGCAACGTAATCTTAGTTGCAAGAACTTCCGGGATTCTCAAAAGAACATGATTACAAGCGGCATCTCACAATTCTTCGTGATTCTGCTTTTCCTGATGTTAGGGGTATTACTCTATACATTCACAGCGCAACAAGGCATTAAGAATCCGGATAAGAGTGATGAGATATTCCCTATGATTGCCACGGGAAACTACTTTCCGGGTATAGTCGGTATCCTATTCATCATCGGATTAATAGCTTCCGCCTACTCGGCTGCCGGCTCGGCATTAACCGCACTGACCACCTCTTTCACTGTCGATATTCTGAATGCACAGAAAAAAGGGGAGGCCGCTCTCAGCAAGATACGCAAGCACGTACATATCGGCATGGCAATCGTTATGGGAATCATTATTTTCGTTTTCAACCTGCTGAATAATACCAGCGTCATTGATGCGATTTATACATTAGCCAGTTACACGTATGGTCCTATTCTCGGATTGTTCGCCTTCGGTATCTTTACCAAGAAACAAATTTACGATAAATATATCCCGCCGATAGCTATCGCTTCCCCTGTCCTCTGCTATATCCTGCAAAGAAATTCGGAAGCATGGTTCAACGGTTATCAAATCAGTTACGAACTGCTATTATTTAACGCTGCATTTACTTTCACCGGGCTTTGCTTCCTTATTCGAAAGAAATCAACCATAAACAATACGACAGCTCTTTAATACCAATTAGCAAAATGAAAAAAAGAATCAATTGCTTTATACCTTTCGGCACTTCGGAAGATACAATGCAAACAGTGAAAGAATTACAAGCGTCAGAGCTAGTAGATAAAATCTATTTATTAGGTTCTGCTCCCGGTAAGAAATGTCTCCCGGATTGTGAATGGCTCCCTATCGATGGGCTTTACTCCACAAGTACGATGAAAACAATCGCAGCTCATGCAAGTACAGACTACATTCTGTTGTACACCAAACAAACTCCATTAAAGTTGGGATTATATGCATTGGAACGCATGGTGCAAGTTATGGAGAACAACAAGAAAAATGGAATAGTATATGCCGACCGCTATCAACAGATTCATGAAGAACTAAAACAAGCACCCGTCATTGATTACCAATTGGGAAGTGTTCGGGATGATTTCGACTTCGGTTCCATACTTTTATTCAGCACTTCCGCATTCACTTACACAGCGGATAAACTGTACAAAAGATATCAATATGCAGGACTATATAATATGCGCTTGTTCATAGCTGTCAACTATTCCATTATACACATTAACGAATATTTATATACCGAAGTTGAAACTGATACCAGAAAAAGCGGAGAGAAACAATTCGACTATGTAGATCCCAAAAATCGGGAAGTACAGCTCGAAATGGAAGCTGCTTGCACAGAATATCTGAAATGCATTGATGCCTACTTAATGCCTTCTTCTTCACGGACAGTCAATCTTTGCAACGAGACCTTTGAATTTGAAGTATCCGTAATCATCCCTGTCCGCAATCGTATTCATACTATTCGTGATGCAGTCAGCTCTGCTTTAAACCAACAGACTACCTTTCCTTTCAACGTTATCGTTATCGACAATCATTCGACCGACGGAACTACCGAAGCGCTTCAGGAACTAAGCGCAGACAAAAGATTGATTCATTTCATTCCCCAAGAGAATGATTTAGGTATAGGCGGCTGCTGGAACAAGGGTGTACATCACGAGAAATGCGGAAAGTTCGCCATACAGTTAGATAGCGACGACTTATATAAAGACGAACATACAATCCAGAAAATCGTGGATACTTTTTATAAGGAAAGCTGCGCAATGGTGATAGGAACGTATCTAATGACCGATTTCCACTTGAACGAAATAGCCCCCGGCATCATTGACCATAAAGAATGGACATTGGAGAACGGAAAAAACAATGCTTTACGCATCAATGGTTTGGGCGCTCCACGTGCTTTCTATACCCCTATCATTCGTAACATCAAATTTCCAAACACCAGCTACGGTGAAGATTATGCCATAGGATTAAACATTTCACGCGATTATAAGATCGGACGTATCTATGATATAATATACCTTTGCCGACGTTGGGAAGGTAATTCAGATGCCGCATTAAGTATTGAAAAAGTCAATCAGAACAACTTTTATAAAGACAGAATCCGCACTTGGGAAATACAAAGCAGAATTCAGATGCATACGATTGATGAAGATTTTCAGGAGCTTGTAGAAGAAATGATAGAAGATCAGAAAGAAAACTGGGAACTCGCGAAAAAGAATTATGAGGCACTGGAAGAAAATCTGGAAAAAGCAAAAGAACTGGAAGTCGAAGAAGATGATATTGAAATGGTGTTCCGAATTTTCCCCAACCCTCAACGCGCCCTCTCCACTATGGCAAAAACGGATACCCGCTCCATTCAGGAAAGACCATGTTTCTTATGCGAAAAGAATCGCCCTGCAGAACAAACCAGTTTGCCGTTCGGACATTATGAGATATGCCTCAACCCTTACCCCATTTTTCAGCGGCACTTGACAATCATCGACAAGGAACATACCTCACAAAGCATTAAAGGACGTTTTGAAGATATGCTTCACTTAGCCGAAAATATGATAGACTTCTATATACTCTATAACGGCCCGGAGTGCGGTGCTTCTGCTCCTGACCACATGCACTTCCAAGCAGCAGGAAAAGAGGAAAGTTTATCTACTCCCTTTTTCAAGGATTTTCTGAACGATATAATAGAACAAACAGACTTCGACGATGTCCCGGCTATCGTAAATAGCTATGCAAACAATACTTTTATAACCAGCATTGGTCTAGCATCAATTCTCAGGTCTGAATTAATAGAGAAATTCGAGAATATCTACAACATCCTCTCTACCTTTTACGGTAAAGAACCTTTAATCAATATAATAGCTTGGTATGCAATTGACAGTACAAAGCATGGCGAAGATGATGAAGTGGTAGCTTGGAATTGCGTCATTTTCCTACGTTCCAAACATCGTCCCGACTGTTACTATAACCAAGGGGAAAAAGGATTGTTAATAAGTCCTGCTGTTGCAGAAATGGGTGGTGTTTTCCCTATTATCAGAGAGGAGGATATGGATAAATTAAACACAAAAGAGATTATTGATATTTACAAGGAAATTAGTTTGTCACCGGAGCAGTTTGAAACCCTATGTGACGAATTATTCAGAAAAGACGAAGTGTAAAACTTTATGCAGGAGCCTGTCATTACAGTCGGTATTCTTTCCGGGAAAGAGATTGGATTCTCTTTCCCGAAAGAATTTATATCTTCTGACGGAATAGCAATCTGCGGAATACAACAGGCTGTCTATCGGAAAGGAAAAATCTGTTGGCAGGAAAAAGAATATGACGAACTCTCCTTCACTCCCCAACAAGATACTTCTTCTTTCTTTGAACTGCAAGACGTAACCATAGGCATCAACTTCCATTGGGAACGTAAAGAAGTTCAAAGATTCAAAGGTGAACTGAAGATTATTGTTGAAGATGACAGACTGACTGCTATCAATATAATTCCTATTGAAGATTATCTCACCAGCGTGATTTCATCAGAGATGAGTGCAACAGCTTCTTTGGAGCTATTAAAAGCACATGCCGTTATTTCCCGAAGCTGGCTGCTTAATAAGTTGAAAGTTGCAAATGGGAAATTGAAAGTTATTATGCACCCAGACAACACAGCCAACTTTGAACTTTCAACTCTCCCCTCTCAACTTATTAAATGGTACGACCATGAAGCCCACAAAAACTTTGATGTATGTGCCGATGACCATTGCCAGCGTTATCAAGGCATTACACGCACCTCAACTCCACAGGCAATTGAAGCTGTTTTTGCTACACGGGGTGAAGTACTTATGTATGAAGAAGAGATTTGTGACGCTCGTTTCTCTAAATGTTGCGGCGGTGCTTTCGAAGAATTCCAGAACTGCTGGGAGAATGTAAAGCATCCCTATCTTATCGGGCAACGGGATAGTAAAACAGAAACGCGACTTCCCGACCTGACAAAAGAAGCGGAAGCCGATAAATGGATACGTACTTCTCCTGCGGCCTTTTGCAACACCCATAACAAACAAGTGTTGAGTCAGGTATTGAATAATTATGACCAGGAAACAACAGACTTTTACCGTTGGAGAGTCTGCTACTCCCAACAAGAACTCTCGGAACTGATTCATAAACGTTCAGGAATCGAGTTCGGAAAAATCATTGATTTGATTCCGGTCGAACGGGGAACTTCAGGACGGCTGGTCCGATTGAAAATAGTAGGAACGTTACGCACTCTCATCATCGGCAAAGAGTTGGAGATCCGTCGTACCCTATCATCTTCCCACTTATATAGCTCCGCTTTCGTTGTGGACAAAGAATACAAAGAAGATGAAAAAGAAATCCCTTCCCGGTTTATCCTCACGGGATCCGGCTGGGGACATGGCGTGGGACTTTGCCAGATCGGTGCCGCCGTAATGGGGGAACAAGGCTATAAATACAAAGAAATACTATCCCACTACTACCCCGGTAGTGCGATTGAGCAACAATATAAATAGAACCCAATGAATACCATGACAACGCCAACCCTGAAAAGAGACCCTTGGAGCTGGATTCCAACCCTCTACTTTGCAGAAGGACTTCCCTATGTAGCAGTAATGACAATCGCTGTCATCATGTATAAACGTCTGGGGTTATCGAATACAGAAATAGCTCTTTACACCTCCTGGCTTTACCTGCCGTGGACTATCAAGCCCTTATGGAGCCCGTTCGTTGATCTGATTAAAACGAAACGAGCCTGGATTATTGCCATGCAAGGATTTATCTCAGCCGGATTTGCCGGTATTGCCTTTTTCATCCCGACAACACACTACGTACAATTCACCCTGGCTTTTTTCTGGCTGCTGGCATTCAGTTCCGCCACTCATGACATTGCAGCAGACGGTTTTTATATGCTCGGACTCAATAACAAGGAACAATCCTTCTTTGTAGGTCTTCGGAATACGTTCTACCGGTTTGCCAGTATTTTCGGTCAAGGAGTTCTTGTGATGTTGGCGGGTTGGCTGGAAACATTACAAAATAATGTACCTCTGGCATGGAGCATTACTTTCTATCTTATGGCAGGACTATTTTTGGCACTCACTATCTATCATCGTTTCATGCTCCCTTATCCCGATTCCGACGTCAAACGGGAAGGCCTGACACCCAGCAAACTGCTAGAAGACTTCTTTAAAACTTTTGTCTCTTTTTTCCAGAAGAAACATATAGGTCTTATGTTCTTTTTCCTGCTCACCTACCGACTGGGCGAATCTCAATTAGCCAAAATCGCCTCACCTTTCCTTCTGGATAGTATCGAAAAAGGAGGATTGGCTCTATCTACAACAACAGTCGGAATGATTTATGGCACCATAGGCGTTGCAGCTCTCTTATTCGGTGGAATCATCAGCGGTTTGCTCGTTTCCCAAGACGGATTCAAAAAATGGATATTACCCATGGCATTAGCGATTAATCTCCCCGACCTGTTATATATCTGGTTGGCAGCAGCAACCCCAGATAACCTCATTCTAATATCTATTTGTGTCGCCATTGAGCAGCTAGGCTACGGTTTTGGTTTCACTGCCTATATGCTTTATCTGATTTATATTGCGGAAGGCGAGCACAAGACTGCTCATTATGCTATCGGAACCGGATTTATGGCATTGGGCATGATGATTCCGGGAATGCCCGCAGGCTGGATACAGGAACACATCGGATATACCAGTTTCTTTATCTGGGTCTGTATTTGCACCATACCCGGCATTATAGCCTCATTGATGATTCGCAATCGGCTGGATGATTCTTTCGGTAAGAAACAATAAACAATTTACTTAATAACTTAACACATTAACAAGTAACAGTCATGAATGTAACAAGTAACAAACGTCTGTTGGCACTTGATGTAATGCGAGGCATTACTATCGCAGGAATGATTCTGGTGAATAATCCGGGTTCATGGGGATATGTATATTCCCCTCTTAAACATGCTCAATGGAACGGTCTCACCCCCACAGACCTGATTTTTCCTTTCTTTATGTTTATCATGGGAATCTCTACTTACATTTCACTCAGAAAGTATAACTTCACGTTCAGTACCCCCGCTGCCCTGAAAATTATCAAAAGAACGATTGTCATTTTCCTTATCGGGATAGCCATCAACTGGTTTGCCTTGCTTTGCTACTATCACGACCCGCTTCCCTTTGCCCAAATCCGGGTTCTGGGAGTGATGCAACGGCTTGCCCTTTGCTACGGAGCATCCGCATTAATTGCCTTGCTTATTAAACACAAGTATATCCCTTATCTGATCGTCGCCTTATTAGTGGGTTACTTCATACTCCTCATCACCGGCAACGGCTTTGCCTACAACGAAACGAACATTCTTTCCATTGTAGACCGTAGCATCCTGGGAGATGCACACATGTATCAGGACAATCACATCGACCCGGAAGGACTTCTAAGCACTATCCCTTCTATTGCACACGTACTGATAGGCTTTTGTGTCGGCAAACTACTAATGGAAGTGAAAGATATCCGCGAAAAATTGGAACGTCTCTTTCTTATCGGTACGATTCTCACTTTCGCAGGTTTCCTGCTTAGCTATGGATGTCCGTTCAACAAAAAGATATGGTCGCCGACTTTTGTTCTGGTCACTTGCGGATTAGGTTCCAGTTTTCTGGCTTTACTCGTCTGGATTATCGACATAAAAGGATACAAGAAATGGAGTCGTTTCTTCGAATCCTTCGGAGTAAATCCGCTCTTTATCTATGTACTGGCAGATGTTCTCGCTATCCTGCTAGGTGTCATTACCGTCACATATCAGGGAGAAAACACTTCCTTGCAGCAAGTCTTTTATGCCGGTGTCCTTCAGCCCGTTTTCGGTAATGAAAGCGGTTCCCTTGCTTATGCCATTCTATTTGTCCTTCTCAACTGGGCAATAGGCTATATATTATATAAAAAGAAAATATACATTAAGATATGATACTTATTGCAGATAGCGGTTCTACCAAAACCGATTGGTGCATCGTATTCAACGGCACCCTGATTAAACGAATTGGAACGAAAGGGATAAACCCTTTCTTCCAATCGGAAGAGGAAATCCAACAAGAGTTAACTGCCTCTCTCCTGCCACAGTTACCGGAAGGGACGATAAACTCCGTTTATTTCTACGGTGCAGGATGTACGCCCGAAAAAGCTCCCGTCCTCCGACGGGCAATTGCCGACAGCCTGCCCGTCATAGGAAATATAAAAGCCAATTCGGATATGCTTGCCGCCGCCCGCGGACTATGTGGACACGAAGCAGGCATTGCCTGTATCCTCGGCACGGGTTCCAACTCCTGCTTTTACAATGGCGAAGAGATTATAAGTAACATTTCACCTCTTGGATTTATTCTGGGTGACGAAGGAAGCGGCGCAGTATTAGGTAAACTGCTGGTAGGCGATGTACTGAAAAACCAGCTTCCGTCAACCATAAAAGAGGCTTTTTTAAAGCAATTCGACCTGACAGTCCCCGAAATCATCGACCGGGTTTACCGTCAGCCTTTCCCGAACCGTTTTTTGGCAAGCCTCTCTCCTTTCCTGGCTCAACACCTGGACGAACCTGCTATCCGCACACTCGTGCTCAATAGCTTCATTGCTTTCCTTCGCAGAAATGTAATGCAATATGATTATAAGCAATATCCGGCACATTTCATCGGTTCTGTTGCACATTGTTATAAGGATATATTACAAGAGGCAGCACAGCAAACAGGGATTCAAGTCGGTAAAATCCTCCAAAGTCCAATGGAAGGATTAATCCAATATCATCAAAAATAATTTCTCTATCTACAATTAATTGGTAAACAGCAATTTGTATTATGCAGATAACCGAACAACCATCGCTTTACGATCACCTGGAAAAGAAATCCGTACGGGAAATACTGGAAGACATCAATCGTGAAGATCAAAAGGTAGCATCAGCCGTACAGAAAGCAATTCCGCAGATTGAGTACCTTGTCAACCTGATTGTCCCCCGCATGAGACAAGGCGGACGTATCTTCTATATGGGGGCAGGGACAAGCGGCCGTTTAGGAGTATTGGACGCTTCGGAGGTTCCCCCTACCTTCGGAATGTCTCCCAATTGGATCATCGGACTGATAGCAGGAGGTGATACGGCCTTGCGCAATCCCGTAGAGGGCGCCGAAGATGACACAAACCGTGGTTGGGAAGAATTGACCGAACATCACATCAACAATAAGGATACCGTTATCGGCATTGCCGCTTCCGGCACTACTCCTTATGTAATAGGAGCTTTACACGAAGCACGCAAACAGGGGATCCTGACTGGTTGCATCACTAGTAATCCCGATTCTCCTATGGCAGCAGAAGCAGATGTTGCCATTGAAATGATCGTCGGACCGGAATATGTCACAGGCAGTTCCCGAATGAAATCCGGCACCGGGCAAAAAATGATTCTAAACATGATCAGCACTTCTGTGATGATCCAACTCGGACGGGTGAAAGGAAACAAAATGGTGAACATGCAATTGAGCAATCAAAAGTTAGTGGAAAGAGGAACACGGATGATTATGGAGGAATTAGGATTAGACCACGATCATGCCCAAAAGTTATTATTGCTTCATGGTTCGGTAAAGAAAGTAATTGACGCAAACAGCCAATCATTTCACCGAAATACAAAGTCTAATTAACCTATACCGAATTTTAGGAGAGGGACAGGAATAAACTGTATCATGCTCTCTGTTTTGTAAATTGATGAAGAAAGAGAGTGTCCGAAAAGTGAAGTGCACCCCAAAAGTTTTTTGTCTAACTTTTGGGGTGCACTTCATAATAGACGCAACACCTGTTTATCTTTATTATACTATATAAGATTATAATTCTACAATCTTATCTAACTTTACGTTATAGACCAATGCCGAATAAGGTTGTAAAGAACCGTCTTCGCTAGTACCGGAGCCATATCCACTCTGATAAGGAATATACAAAGTCCATAATTCACCTTCTGTCATATGCATCAATGTATATGACCAACCTGTAATTACCCCGTCCAAAGAAAATTTGGATGGTGAATCGTAGTTGCTAGGTTTAATCCCATTAAAGTTCTGCTGCACCACATCTCCGTTAAAATAAGTCATACGATAATATGCACTTACCGTAGAAGTATATAGTGGTTTTTTCTGACTGCTATTTTCATCCTTACTAATCTTCTTAACGTACAACATTTGATTATTAGTCGGATCTTTGTAAGCATGAAGTTTTTCCGGGTCGTTATCCGGCAAAGCCTTATTCTCGGCGCTGTTATATACATTTGCAATAGAATCAATGAATGCCTCACTACGTGCCTGCCAATTATCATAGCGACCCGCCTCCTCTGTTTCACTACAAGCAGTAAACGTCAGAGCCAGCAATACTAAAGAAAATAAATAGATCTTTTTACTCATTCGTCAAAGGTTTATTGTAAAGTTTTCAATAGAGAAGTGATACTTACTCTGTCTGCAATGATATTATTCAGTTCAGAGATAGCCACACGTTCTTGCTGCATGGTATCGCGGTTACGCAATGTCACACAGTTATCTTCCAATGTCTGATGATCGACTGTTACACAGTACGGGGTACCGATTGCATCCTGACGGCGGTAACGCTTGCCGATGCTATCTTTTTCGTCATATTGGCAATGGAAATGGAACTTCAGGTCATCGATGATTTCACGCGCTTTTTCAGGCAGACCGTCTTTCTTCACCAACGGCATAACCGCCAGTTTCACCGGAGCCAAAGCAGCAGGCAATTTCAAAACAACACGGCTTTCACCATTTTCCAGTTGTTCTTCGCAATAAGCGGCGCTCATAATGCTAAGGAACATACGGTCTACACCGATAGAAGTTTCAATTACATACGGAGTATATGATTCGTTCAGTTCTGGGTCGAAGTATTTAATGCTCTTTCCGGAGAACTTCTCATGTTGTGACAAGTCGAAGTTGGTACGGGAGTGGATACCTTCTACCTCTTTGAAGCCAAACGGCATCAGGAATTCGATGTCAGTTGCAGCATTTGCATAATGCGCCAATTTATCGTGATCATGATAACGATAGCTTGCATCGCCGAAGCCCAGCGCCTTATGCCATTTCAGACGGATTTCTTTCCATTTCTTGAACCAGTCAAGTTCCGTTCCCGGTTTTACGAAGAACTGCATTTCCATTTGTTCGAACTCACGCATACGGAAGATGAACTGACGGGCAACGATCTCGTTACGGAACGCTTTACCGATCTGAGCGATACCGAAAGGAATCTTCATACGGCCGGTCTTCTGTACGTTGAGGAAGTTAACGAAAATACCCTGTGCCGTTTCCGGACGCAGATATATCTTGGAAGCACCATCGGCGGTAGAACCCATTTCTGTGGAGAACATCAGGTTGAACTGGCGAACTTCCGTCCAGTTGCGTGTTCCGGAGATCGGACATGCTATTTCGCAGTCGACAATGATCTGACGGAGGTCTTCGAAGTTGGAATCGTTCAGTGCTTTAGCGAAACGGGTATGTATCTCGTCGCGTTTAGCCTGGTGTTCCAACACGCGGCCGTTGGTAGCACGGAATTGTGTTTCGTCGAATGCTTCGCCGAATTTTTTAGCGGCTTTGTCTACTTCTTTCTGTATTTTCTCGTCGATCTTAGCCAGGTAATCTTCGATCAGTACGTCGGCGCGATATCGCTTCTTTGAATCCTTGTTGTCAATCAAAGGGTCGTTGAACGCGTCCACATGGCCGGATGCTTTCCAGATGGTCGGATGCATAAAAATAGCGGAGTCGATACCTACCACATTTTCATGAAGCAGCGTCATGCTGTCCCACCAGTATTTCTTTATATTGTTTTTCAGCTCTACGCCATACTGTCCGTAATCATATACTGCTCCCAAACCGTCATATATTTCTGAAGAGGGAAATACAAATCCGTATTCTTTACAGTGTGAAACTAATTTCTTGAAAACATCTTCTTGTGCCATAACTATATGTAATTATTATCAACCTGCAAAGTAAATGATTTTTTCTGTAAGTTACGGCATGTCTGACGGTTTATTAACGTGGTATCTTGATTTGAACGCCTCCTTGTATCATGATTCCCTCTTCTGTATTTCCCTGAATGGAGACTGTTAATGTTTCGCTATGTAGCTATTTGATTATTATTCAATAAGAATACAGGACGTTCGCTGATTATTTCCCCTTGTTTATCGGTTAGTTCGATGCGTAGAATGCCGGAAAGGAACTTGGATTTATCGAATATCAAGTCTTGCGATTGCGGATTCCATGCTGCTTGATAATAAATCTGTTCACCGGAACGAAGTGTTAGTCGATAAGGTGTTTGAGGATGATTTGATTTTCCGCGTACGGCTACAATCAGTTTGTTAGGAGTCTGGTTGACGGATAGGGCATACGCATTCTCCTCTACCGGTGGTAGTTCCGTATACATCCATCGCAGGTCGTTTCCCTCCTCTATGGTTTGTCTGTTGATAATTTGATTTATCCGGAGGCACATTATAGTCTTTTTATACCTGAAACACGTACTTATCGGGCTGCGGCTACATATCCGGGAGCAGTGTTGTTTGAATGGAAGACAATGTCGCCAGGATGGACTATTATGAAAGCTGGACCGGGAACTAATGATATGCATGATGTTCTGATTACTCCAGATTCTTCGTCTGCTTCGACTACGATGTTGGTTGTTCGAGCATTTGATGGGGTAGAATGGAGTGATTGGACAGCAGTAGGTTATGTCTCAATGACAGATTCGTATAGTTTATTTTCAATATCTAATTGGAATGAGAGTACAACAGAATAAAAACGAAATAAGAGGTGACCAAAGTCGGTCACCTCTTTCTCCATCAAAAATTATGTTGAATATTTAGTTCTGGGTCTTTTATTTTTCCCACCATACATGACCGAACTCATTGTCGATGTGACCGAATTCCGGATCTTTCTGCATATCTTCGAAACGTTTCACCTGGTTAGCATAGTTGGGTGAACCTTCTGCTGGCATGCTGAATCTGTTACGGTGAGGAACTTGCTGTAATTCGCCATATACATGGATCGGTTCCCAGGTAACCAAAGTAGAACTTGTATTCGGAAAACCTACACGTTTGTACATCGCCCATGATTCATTATTGTTCTTGAAGTGTTCCACCCAAGTCTGGCAATAAATCTGTTCTTTGGCTATTGACGGATTCCAGGCAATATTTTCCTGTGCCAGGAATGCATCGATTTCTTCTTCAGTGATTGCCTCGTAGTTGTTGATGTCGCAATAGTCGGCAATTTTGCTCCATTGTCTCAAGGAAGCCTTTACACCTTCTTCGTACCATTGTTGAGCTGTTTTTCCGTTGGCTACACCTTCCAATGTAAATTCGGCAGCCATGAAGCAGAAGTCGGCATAAGTTACCAGAGGAACCCAACCACCAGCTGTACCTTCATCTTGTGCCCCTTTCCACAAACGAGTCTGTGGACGGTTCATCGGACGCATATCGATATCATCGAGGTAACGAGATGTGCGGCAAGAGTCGGTAGCCCATTTATCATAGCTTACACTACCACCACACCAACGTCCCAAATGAGTAGGAATGACTTGTGCAGGTGTCGTTGTTTCCAAAGCATTGAATTTTGCCACGTTTTCCGGAGTCAAATTGTTGATCTGGAAGAACAGACGTTTGCGCGGGTCATTGTAAGTCAACAGGTATCTCATGAAACATTGAGAAGCACGGTCCATATCGATCACAGAGTGCCAATCACCCAATGTAGTCCAGTGGTTATCGAAATAAAGGATGAAGCTGTCGTCGATACTTTCAAAAATCTTGCCGGAATTCAGGATCTCGGTTGCAATAGCCTTTGCTTCTTCCGGTTTCCGATTCAACAGACGCAATGCCAGACGCAGGCGTACGGCATTGGTGGCTTTCACCCACTTATTCATGTCGCCACTGTATGCTAAATCATAATTTTGGAAAGAGATCTGATTGCTGGCTGTAGCCAAATTGTTGGCAAGCTCTTTCAACTCTTGGTTCCATAGTGTAAACAATTCTTCCTGGGTTTGAAAAGCCGGTTCAAGCATTTCTACGTTTCCGTTGCGTGTTCCCCAACCGTCCGAATAAACCAATGACCCATATACGTCAGATGTCTGAATACCCTTCGTGATCAACAATACATGAGCAACATCAAACAAATTACTGTAAGCAGCTTCCTGTTCAGGCAAAAAAGTTTTTACGTAGTGAGGAATATGGGTTGCATATTTTCCAACATTATTATAGTTATCATATACGCCACTGGCGAAACTGGCACAATCGGTAAAATTGTTTGTTGTGTATCCCCAAATACCTGCGCAATACTGCATCCAGCGTAAGCGGCATGCGTAAGAATCGTTCCATGTTTCACCGGCATTGAGCATCGCATTTTCTACCTGATAGAGGAAAGTCGCCGGATCGACCTCATACACCGTATCGGGATTCTTGTTGATTTCGGTAAAATCTGCATCGCAAGAGGTCAATGCAGCCATAGATGCTAAAGCACCGAAAATATAATATTTAATCTTTTTCATTTGACTATACGTTTGATTAGAATGAAACATTAACACTGAAGCCGATGTTACGTGAGAATACCGCACCACCACTTTCCATATATTCGGAACTGTAAGTTGTATTCAAACCTTCCGGATGAATGTTGTCGGGCAGGCTGTTGTACAGGAAGCCCAGGTTACGTGCCATCAAGCCTACACTGACATTCTGCATATATGCTTTTTCTACCCATTTTTTAGGTAATTGCCAATGTACGGAGATTTCACGCAGCGCAATCCATGAACATTTGTGGATACCTTCTTCGCGGATACCGTTGGTCCAACTATATACGTTGTCGTAATACTTGTAGGCCGACAGCGGTTCAACCAATCCTTTTTCGTAAGCAGCCTGATAGCTCATGCCGGATACATCCTGTCCCTTGATTTCTGTGCCGGGCATGAATACACCTTCCGGAATGACACCATCGTTAACGGTTCTCCCGTCTGCCAATGTACGAGGTAGACCGCCATATTGTGTATCGCGACCAGCCAGTGAAGACTTGATATTACCGGAATTCATACCATAGTAATAACTTGCAGAGAAAATGTCACCACCGAAACGGGCATCAATTACAGCATTCAACGTAACGCCCTTCCAGCTTACGGAAGTATTAGCACCCCACAAGAATTTGGGTTGCAAGGAACCGATCTTTACACTTTCGTTTGAACGAGGATAAGAACCGTCTGCATTTAATAGTTTTTCGCCCTTTTCATTACGTGTGTAACCGTATGAAGTATAGATATCACCGTAAGAACCGCCAACGGTTGCCCATCCCTGCGTATCTGTACCGCCACCTAACAACTGATATTTGTCAACACCTTCAAACAGGGAAACAATTTTATTTGTATTGCGTGTCAGGTTGAATGATAAGTCCCAACGCCAATCTTTTGTCTCGATCGGAGTACCGGTGATCAATAACTCGATACCCTTATTCTGGATATCACCGGCATTGATCCAGCGTTTGCCTACACCTGACTCGGATGCGATCGGCAAGCCCAGGATTTGGTTCTTTGTATTGGTCTTATACCAGGCAAAGTCGAAACCTAAGCGGTTCTTTAAGAAACGCATATCCAAACCAACTTCGATGGAGTGTTGTTTTTCAGGTTTCAAATTCAAGTTAGGCAATTCATCCTTGTCAAATTTGTAATACGGATAAGTTCCGCTACTTAATTGATTATCGAATGTATTGTCGAAAGCATAGTAACCTGTACCTGTTGTTAAATAAGGTGCACAGTCATTACCCACAATGGCGTAAGAAGCTCTTAACTTACCGAAAGAGATGAACTCCGGCATGTGTTCACGCAGACCTTCAACAAACAACCAAGAGGCACCTACCGACGGATAGAAGTAAGAAGTATTACCTGTACCGTTTTCGTAGATCAATGCAGACGACCAGTCGTTACGTCCAGTGATATCCAGGAAGTAAACGCCTTTATAATCCATATTGGCGAAAGCATAGATGGAATTGATACGTTTCCGGTTGGTGTTGTATCTTACTTCTGTTTCAGCACGTTGCACAGAGTTGGTCATGTCGAACAGACCAGGTACACGTAAACCGTTCTTTGAGTCGGTTTTATGATAACCGCTCTTTGTGTCCCACTGCTCAACAGCCACACTACCACTGATGTTGAAGTCGTCGAACGAATGGTTAGCTGTCAACATACCGGTAATTTTGTACTGGTCTTTCTTGTTTTCATGGATCTTGTAAGCTGCCCCATCGTACTTGCTGGCACCTGTTGCCATTACTTTTGACTCATTGGTAGTGTACAATTTATAGATGTCACCTTTTACTTTTACAGATAACCAATCCAACAGTTTCAGATCCAGGTTCAAGTATCCGCGTACACTCATTTCATCTTGTGTGTAGATGTTTTCCAAGTAATCGTAGATGGTTTTAGAGTAACCGTATGGGTCCATCGAGTTGTAGCCGTCGCCTGCCGGACTGATGTAATGTTTGTCTTTCAGCCAATAGTCTGTATCATATTCACGAGCGATGCTGTACATGAAGTCGTAGATCGGAGATCCCGAACCACCCTGCCGAGTCGGGTTTTGTGCCGTTGATTCGATATAAGAGAAACCGCCTTCTGCTTTCAAACGAGAACTAATATCGTGTGAGGCGTTTAAGCTGAATGAATTACGTTTGAACTCATTGTTGAAAGTCAAACCATCGGAATTCAGATTTGAATAAGAAAAACGGAATGCACTTTTTTCAGAACCACCTTGCAATGCCACATTTGTGTTCATGTAACGGCCGGTCTTATACAAATTCTGCAAGTTGTTTGTTTTTGCAGAATAGATCATTTCCTGACCGTCCACATAGAACGGCTTGCCGTCGAAACGCGGTCCGAAACTACGTCCGGCCGAGGTATAACGGTTTTCAGAACCGTCATCATTCAACGCCCAAACGGGGGATGAACCGGAACCGAATTCGTTTTGCAAATCAGGGGTTGCATAGATCTTTTCCCACTGTTGCGTGTGAGAAACAGAGATACCGATACCTTCTCCTTTGCGTCCTTTCTTGGTGGTGATCAAGATCACACCGTTTGCTGCACGTGAACCGTAAAGGGCAGTAGCGGCGGCACCTTTCAAGACAGACATAGACTCGAAGTCGTCGGAGTTCAAGTTTTTCAGGTCATTACCCCAGTCTTGGCCCTGGCCGGTTTTTGTTACTTCATTGTCGATGATAATACCGTCGATAACGAAAATCGGCTGGTTGTTACCGCCCAATGAGGTGTTACCACGAATAATGATGCGTTGTGAAGATTGCGGGCCGGAGTTACCCATGTTAATCTGTACACCGGCAACCTTACCTTGCAAACCATTGATCGGGTTAGGAGAGTTTACTTTGGCGATTTCATCTCCTTTCAGTTCTGTCATGGCGTAACCCAGTGATTTTTTGTCACGCGACATACCCAGGGCTGTTACCACAACTTCATCCAGGGCTTGTGAATCTTCTTCCAGAAGAATTTTCATTGTCGTTTGTCCCGTGTAGGCGATTTCTTTTGTTTTGTATCCGACAAAAGAGATTTGCAGGACTTGACCTTTTTTGACGTTATCCAGTGTAAATTTACCGTCAAGATCAGTCATAATACCATTAGTGGTGCCTTTGATTACCACAGAAGCTCCAATTACCGGACCTAATGCGTCTTCTACGACTCCGGTTACTTTCCCACTCTGTTGGGAAATGTTTACACTTTGCCTGTCGGGCAATACGTCGGCGTAGACTCCTATCGGAGATGCTAATGCACCGGCAAGCAAAATCAAGCTTGGAAATTTCAATTTTTTAGACATAAGCGTTTGATTTATAAGTAAAAATAGATGTGTGTATAATGTGTTTCAGCATCAATTAAATTATTATCATAGTTCTAGTAGAACTATGGAATTATGTCAAAAAGAAAGTATGATGAATTGCTTAAAATAGGATAAATCTATTTTAAATTAGTTAACCGCCAGCTTGTGTGCGCTAAAAGGGTTAATTTTGTCACAAATTAGTTGTAATTAATTATAAAAAAATGAGGTCAGAAATGAGATGTTAACTACTAATCTATTTTTTGATAGATATTATGAATTAGTTCTACTAGAACAATATCATTTAGAAAAATGTAAAATGCTGACTATATATTTATAGTTCATTTGTTTGCCTTAATTTTTAATTTACAGTATCGAGTCTTTTTTGAATGTTTCGATATGTTAAATATTCTATTGTCTGCTATTTTTCTCTCCTGCTGAAATGCTTTTTTATGTAATCAATTGTTATTTAGATAATGCTGGTAATTTTAATCTAAATCTCCCTGATGTATTTTCATGGATTTGTTTAGCTTTGTGAAAGCTTATGTTTTAATACGATTTTACATTATAAAACACAATAATATGAATGACGTTTCAAAAAAAGTAGTAGTTCTTTTGGCTCATCCCAATCTGAAAGAATCACAGGCTAACAAGGCTTTAGCCGATGCGGTAAAAGATATCGATGGCGTGATGGTATACGATCTGTATGAATATCAGGATCAGTCTTTTGATGTAAATGTGTGGAGCACGATTATATCCGATGCTTCCATGGTGGTCTTTCAATTTCCTTTCCACTGGATGTCAGCACCTTCGTTGTTGAAAAGATGGCTGGACGAGGTCTTTACTTCCCTGGCAAAGACACCAGCTGTAGCCGGCAAGCCGTTGCAGATCGTCACTACAACAGGTTCGGAGTATGCCGCTTACCGTAGCGGAGGCAGGAATTGTTTCACGATGGATGAACTTCTGCGTCCTTATCAGGGATGTGCAATACATGCCGGAATGACCTGGCAGACGCCATTGGTGGTTTATGGCATGGGAAGTGCCGATGCTTCCAGGAATATAGCAACGGGTGTCGAGGTTTACAGAAAGATGGTGGAAACGGTACTGGCTGATCATACGGTGAATAATGCCTGGTAAAGTTTTCGGATAATTAATGAACTTTCTGCCTTAATTCCTTTCAAATCAACAAAAAATATCTATTTTTGCGAAGTTGATGTTTTTAATGTTTGCGCAGACAATATTAATTATCTAAATAGAATACCATGAAATCAGAAGACATCTCACGTCGCTCGTTCCTGAAACGGGCATTGGCATTATCGGCAGCTACTGCAATACCTTCGTTTTGGATCCCTTCGAAGGCTGGTGCAATGCCGGGTGTACCGTTCGTTAGTGCGAACGAGAAAGTTAATATCGCATTTATTGGCATTGGTAACCGGGGTGGTGAAATTGCCAAGGAATTGTATAAGACCGGATTGTGTAATGTTGTAGCCCTTTGCGATGTGGATATGGGGGCGAAGCATACGCAGGAATTGATCTCCATGTTCCCGAAAGTTCCCCGTTATCAGGATTTCCGTAAGATGTTCGATCAGATGGCGGATAAGATCGATGCTGTGACAGTGGGGGTTCCCGACCATGCCCATTTCCCGATCACAATCGAGGCAATGGCCCACGGCAAACATGTATATGTTGAAAAACCGATGGCGCGTACTTTCCAGGAAATAGAACTGATGATGCGCGGTGAAAAGAAATATGGCGTGGTCACACAGATGGGTAACCAGGGACATTCCGAAGCCAATTATTTCCAGTTCAAGGCATGGAAAGAAGCTGGTCTGATAAAGGATGTAACAGCTATCACCGCTCATATGAACTCTCCGCGTCGTTGGCACGGATGGAATCCGAATATCAAGCATATGCCGATGGGAGAACCGATTCCTGAAACAATGGATTGGGATACCTGGCTGGGGGTAGTGCAGCATCATGACTATAACCATGATTATCATATGGGACAATGGCGTTGTTGGTATGACTTCGGTATGGGCGCGCTGGGTGACTGGGGTGCACATATTCTGGATACGGCACACGAATTCCTGGATATGGGATTGCCTACAGAGATCAACCCGTTGTATCTGAAAGATCATAATAAATTCTTCTTCCCGATGTCGTCGACTATCCTGTTCAAATTCCCCGAAAGAGGCGATATGCCGGGAATAGATGTTACCTGGTACGATGGTCTGGATAATATCCCTCCTGTTCCTGAAAACTTCGGTTCTTCGGATGTCGATCCGAATATTCCGACTGTAGCCGGTGGCAAACTGCAATTGATGAAACTGAATCCGGGTAAGGAAATTTATACGAAGACGCTGACATTCAAAGGAGGTTCTCATGGAAGTACATTGTCTGTCATCCCGGATAAGATTGCCAAGGAAATGAATCCAACCCTTCCCGAATACCAGAAGAGTCCTTCCAACCATTACGCGAACTTTCTGTTGGCTTGCCAGGGCAAGGAAAAGCCCCGTTCACCGTTCTCTATCGCCGGTCCGCTGAGCCAGGTATTCTGCCTGGGTGTATTGGCACAGCGCCTGAACCGTAAGTTAGTTCTCGACCGCACCACCAAAGAGATCGTCAACGACAGCTTCGCCAACCAGATGCTGAGCGGACAGCCGCCACGCAAAGGATGGGAAGAGTATTATAATGTATAGTGTTGGTTATATAGAATAATTTAGTTAGTAGCCAAAGTAGATCACTCAGATTCTGCTTTGGCTACTGATTCTTTCATGACTCTGTATCGTTATAATAATATTTTGTTCATTGCAAATGAATAAAAAACGATATTTTTACTCATTCTGAATGAATGAAATTTAGTTCGTAATTTGCGGGATTGAAACAGGGGTAGTCTATTTAACCTAAAAATATCCTGTTCCGGCGAATAATTTATCCCTTTCCTTCGTATATTTGTACCGCACAGGGCAAACGCATTAGAAAATACAGAGACAATCAAGAAGTCTCAAAAATCAAA
>OGQF01000410.1_pt1 | contig 36627 bp, 21 predicted proteins | sample 1553141 | NCBI WGS metagenome assembly OGQF01 (sample SAMEA2580005, study PRJEB22360) | human gut metagenome | biome: human gut; feature: human-associated habitat; material: faeces | place: Denmark | collected 2008/2010
AAAACCCCGGAGGGGTTCCAAATAAACCCCCATTTGAAATGGGGGTTGCTAACTTCTGCGATTTAATCAGCGTTTCCTTAGGATAATGTTTGAAAAGCTCTTTCACAAAAGAAGGAGCTTTTTGATTGGAAGAAGAGAGGCAACGGGGGCGAAGGTACAGAAGATTCAATGGGCATAAAGATCAAAAGCGCCGCGAATTGTTGAAATAAGGTGAAACGCGTCGCCCCTTGAAGAAGGGGCAGGCCGAAGGCCAGGGATAGACTGCCTCGAAGAGGCAGAATTTTGCAGAATGGATAGCAGACCATGTGGGATAGCAAGGAAAATGTTTGAGACAGGTGGTATGCTGATCACCAAGTGAGTTGTGCCCCTGCGGGGCACTCTATCCTGCGCCTTTGGCGCGGCCCTTCTTCAAGGTCCTGCTCAGCTGGTGGGAAAATCCTAAATCGCAAACTCAGTCACCAGTAACTCCTAATCCCTGCTGTTTTCTAAAACTCGCGGCGCTTCTGATTTTTATGCGCCGCACCGACCCCTTTGAACCAGTAGAACCCACAGAACCGGCTGAACCTCTTTCGCACGAAATCAAAGGACGGCACGCCCAATGGGCTAACCATGAACCCGCCCCATTTCCTCATGTCCGCTTCGTGTCCATTTCATTTCTCTAGCTTGCTAAAAGGGTGAAATCAGTGTATGATAATTCTATATGACACTGGTTTTATAAGGAGTATTTTATGGATTACATTCTTCGCATCTTGCCGAATATGTTTGCCGGGCTGGGCGTATCGGCGCAGATCTTTCTGATCACCATCGTGCTCTCGCTGCCGATCGGTATCCTGCTGGCACTGGTTCGTATTTCCAAAGTCGCTGTTTTCCGAAAGCTCGCGGAGATCTATATTTACGTCATGCGCGGCACGCCGCTCATGCTGCAGATCATGTTCATCTACTACGGGCTGCCGCTCATGCTGAATGTACAGATCAGTGATTTCCCGGCGGCGATCCTTGCCTTCGTGGCGAACTATGCGGCTTACTTTGCAGAAATTTTCAGAGGCGGCATCCAGTCCATTCCGAAAGGGCAGTATGAAGGCGCGAAGGTCTTGGGCTTCACCTATCGGCAGACCATGTGGCACATCGTGCTGCCGCAGGTCGTGAAGCGCGTCATCCCGCCGCTCGGCAATGAAACCATCACCCTTCTGAAGGATACCTCGCTTGTCTACATCCTGGCGATGAATGACCTCATGCGCGTCACCCGCGCCTTCGTGCAGCGTGACTTCGATACCATGCCGTTCCTTGTGGCAGCTGTTTTCTACCTCGTATGCACCGCGATCCTGACGAAGATCCTGACGTATGTGGAAAAACGCTATGCCGTATATGAAGAATAAGGAGGACGGACATGAGTTTTATTGAAATGAAAAACATCCGGAAGGATTTCGGCAAGCTCACCATCCTTCACGGCGTCGACATGACACTGGAAAAGGGCGAAGTCATCTCCATCATCGGGCCTTCAGGGGCCGGCAAGAGTACGCTTTTGCGCTGCCTGAACCATCTGGAGACCATCCAGGGCGGCTCGATCGCAGTCGATGGAGAATTTCTTGCCGAGGACAAAGACGGCAAGGTCACCTACGCGAGCGAAGCCAGAACGAAGGAGATCCTTGCCAAGATGGGCATGGTCTTTCAGTCTTTCAACCTTTTCCCGCACATGACCGTGCTGGATAACATCATGGCTGCCCCCATCTACGTGAAAGGCATGAAGAAGGAAGAAATCCAGCCGATCGCGGAAGATCTTTTAAGCAAGGTCGGCCTGCTCAATAAAAAAGACATGTACCCCGGCAGCCTTTCCGGCGGACAGAAGCAGCGTGTCGCCATCGCGCGGGCGCTTGCGATGAGTCCGGAGATCATGCTCTTCGATGAACCGACCTCCGCGCTCGATCCGGAGCTCACGGGCGAAGTCCTGAAGACCATCCAGCAGCTGGCGGATGAGAATATGACCATGGCGATAGTGACGCATGAAATGGCTTTCGCCAAGTCTGTCTCCGATAAGATCCTTTTCATGGTCGACGGCCGCGTCGAGGAAGAAGGGACGAGCGAAGAAGTCTTCGACCATCCGAAGAGCGAACGAACCAAGGCTTTCCTGAAGTCGATATTGAGAGCCTGATAAAAAAGGATGCGCTGCGAAATGATTTTGCATTTCGCAGCGCATCCTTTTTTTACAGCCCGAACGCAATGCCGCAGACAGCGCTGATTGCGATATAGAGCACAGGGTGCTTTTTATATTTCTTAAGACCGAAGTAGATCGCAATGGCAAGGAGAATGGCCGGCCACTGGAAGAGGGAGAGAAGCGAGCCGCTCTTTTCATACAGCGCGGTATCTAAGAGAGACACCTTCGCGACGCCAAGACCGGCGGCAGCGATGAGAGCGGTGGAGGCAGGACGCAGGCCGTAGAAAATCCGCTTCACGGCGTCCGATTCGCGGAAGCGCGTCAGCATCGCATAGATGATCGTGATGACGATGAGCGCGGGCGCTGTGAGGGAGAGCGTCGTGAAGATGCCGCCCGGGATGCCAAGCGCCTGAAAACCGGCGTAGGTCGCCATATTGACACCCAAAGGCCCCGGGGTGGACTCTGAGATCGCGATCATATTCGCGATGTCTTCCGCGCTGAACCATCCGGTGCGTGCAGAAATATCATAGAGAAAGGGAAGCGTTGCGAGCCCTCCGCCGACGGCGAAGAGCCCGGTCTTGAAGAATTCCCAAAACATAGAAAGCCAGATCATGATAGATGCTCCTTTGGGTGACTGGTACTAGTGACTAGTGATTAGTGATTAGGGGGAGTTGGAAGTGAGGAGTGAAGGTGCGGCGCCTCTCGTCGCCCTGAGCGGAGAAAAACGTCGTATGTTAGAAAATATGGCTCATCTGAAAATATGAGAACTGAGTCGAAGGATCTAAGGAAACGCTGATTAAATCTGAGAGCGATTGAATCAGTGTTTCCCTAAGCGCCGCAGAATTTTATACAAATGCCAAATAAGTTGCATGATATCGTGAGGGGGCTTGGGGGGTGCATTATGAATGGTGCGCCGCATCCACCACTTCTTACTTCGCTTTCCTCGGCATCAGATAGTATCCTGCGATGCCGGCGAGGACGACAGAGAAGACAGGCGAGAAGTGGGCGAAGAGGGCAATGAGAAGGATGCCGATGAAGATCGCGGCTGTGCGCTTATCCTTGATCGACTTTTTGCCGAGCTTCACGACGGCGTCCAGGATGAGGACGCAGACACAGGCACGGATGCCGGCGAAGGCGTGAATGACATAGGGATTCTCTTCGAACTGGGTGAGAAAGAGCGCGATCACCGTGATGATGATCATGGATGGGGTGATGACGCCGAGCGTCGCGAAGACGCCGCCCCAGAAGCCTTTCAGCTTGCAGCCGATGAAGGTCGCGACATTCACCGCGATCATGCCGGGCGTGACCTGCCCTAAGGCATAGTAATCCATCAGCTCTTCCTCGCTGCCCCAGTGCTTATTCTCTACGATCTCACGCTGGAGAATGGGCAGCATCGCGTATCCGCCGCCAAAGGTGACAGCGCCCATCTTGGCAAAGATGAGAAATAATTCGAGTAGTAGTTTCATAGATGGGATACTCCTTTAATTGGGGGTGACTAGTGACTAGTCACTAGGGATTAGGAGCTTCGAGTGACAAGTGATTTGTGACTGGGATTTCTCCGGCATCGTCATCCCGAGCGCAGCCGAGGGATCTTTCTTGCACTGCGGGAATCAGCGTGTATGCGCTGAGGGAAAACGATGTCTTGGTGCCGCCTCACATCAGGTGATAAGTGTTCTGCAATAAAGATCCTCGGCTACGCTCGAAATGACGATGCGCGCGAAGCGTTATCGAAACTCCGCGGCGCTTTTGAATTTTATGCGCCGCACCATCATTCCTAATTCCTCATTCCTAATTCGAGCAGAGCTTTCATCCCCAATCAAGGGGCGAGCCGCCCCACGGGCTAGCCCCGCACCCCGATTCAATTTCCTCTATCATACTGTCAGAGATAGAGAAAAGCAATCAGGGAAACGTAAAATTTGTATTTTCTAAACAAGTGTGGTAGAATATATCTTGCGATTTAGCGTATTTTGTAAAAATAAAAGAATGGTTCAATATTGTCGGAAAAACCGACTTAAGGAGGAATAATTTTTATGAACGTAAAAGTAGAGGCACTGGATCAGCACAAGGTATCTCTCGCCATTGAACTGCCGGCAGAAGCTGTACAGAAAGGATTCAAGCAGGCTGTAGCTCGCATTGCAAACCAGGTCAGAATCCCGGGTTTCCGCAAAGGCAAGGCAAGCCGCAAGGTACTGGAAATGCATTTCGGCAAAGAAGCTGTCGTCGCTGAAGCGAAAGATATCGTCATCAATGGCGCTCTCACCGAAGCTATGAAGCAGGAAAAGATTATCCCGATCACCCAGGCGGATGTGAAGGAAGATCTCTTCTCTGAAACCGAAGGCGCAAAATTCACCGCTACTTTTGTAAAACGTCCGGAAGTAGAGCTGGGCGAATACAAAGGCCTCGAAGCAGCCCATGAAGAACCGGAAGTTTCCGATGCACAGGTTGAAGCTGAACTGAAAAAAGCAGCTGAACAGAGCGCACGCCTCGAAAAGGCAGAAGAAGGCGCTGTCCTTGCCAAAGGCGACTACGCTGTCATCGACTTCAAAGGCTTCGTAGACGGAAAACCGTTCGAAGGCGGCGAAGGCAAGACCTATCCGCTGGAAATCGGCTCCCAGAGCTTCATCCCGGGCTTTGAAGAACAGCTCGAAGGCCATAAAGCAGGCGATGACGTAGAAGTCAAGGTCACCTTCCCGGAAACCTACTTCGTCGATGCTCTCAAAGGCAAAGAAGCAGAATTCAAAGTTCACATCAATGATGTAAAACGCAAACAGCTGCCGGCTCTTGATGATGCTTTCGCAAAATCCATCAGCCAGTTCGATAAAATGGATGACCTGAAGGCTTCTGTTAAACAGCAGATGCAGCTGCAGGCTATCCAGCAGGCAGAAGAAGCCTACCATGAAGCTCTCGTAGCGCAGGCGGTAGCCAATGCCAAGGTCGATATCCCGCACGAAATGGTCGACCAGCGCATTGATGAGATCGTCGAAGAGATCTCCATGAACCTCGAATCCAGAGACATGAAGCTCGCTGACTATCTGAAGAACATCGGCCAGACCGAAGAACAGCTCCGTAAGAACTACGAAAAGACCGCTGAAGAACAGGTTCGTCAGGGCCTTGTCCTCGAAACCATCGCAGAAAAAGAAGAACTCGATGTAACGAACCAGGACCTCTCCATGGAAGTCTACAGCATGGCTCACCAGTTCAACGCTGACCCGAAAGATGTCATGAAGATCATCAAAGAAGAAGGCCGCGTGAACATGCTGATCAACTCCGTTCTTCGCAAGAAAGCAGCTGCTTTCATCTACGGTGCTGCTAAAAAGGCAGAAGCGGACAAGAAAGAAGCAGCAGAAGCTGCGGAAGCTCCGGCTGTAGAAGAAACTGCTCCGAAGACCGAAGAAGACTTCAATGCTATGACCGTCAAAGATCTCAAAGCTTACGCACAGGAAAAAGGCATCGCCATCGAATCCAAAGCGAAAAAAGCTGAAATCATCGACACCATCATGGCTGCTGAAAAGGAATAATCCTTTATAAAATTGAATGACTACTGCTGCGGCAGTGTGTATTGGAAGAGACGCGGGGATGACCGGCGTCTCTTTCGAACATATGGGAAAATTCGGAAAAGGCTTGATCCCTAGGGAAGCCGGATTCACTGCGACTGGTGGTGATGCCCGCTTGAGACGTCAGACATCAGAAGTCAGATGGCAGACGTCTCCTTGTCTCCCGATCTCTAAGGAAACACTGATTAAATCTGATTCTGCGATTTAATCAGCGTTTCCTTAAGTCTCTTGGTCCCTTCGTCTTTGGGTCCAATCCCTAATCCCTAATCCCTAGTCCCTGGCTACCAGTCACTACCTATTATTCAACCAAAAGAAAGGGTGTTACCACATGGCATATGTACCGATTGTTGTCGAACAGACCGCTCGCGGAGAGCGCTCCTATGATATTTATTCCCGACTTTTGAAGGATCGCATTATATTCCTTGACGGCCAGATTGAAGACCATATGGCCAATGTCATCATTGCACAGCTTCTCTTCCTGGAAGCCGAAGACCCTTCCAAAGATATCCACCTCTACATCAACAGCCCCGGCGGCGTCGTGACCGCCGGCCTTGCGATCTATGATACGATGCAGTATATCCGTCCGGACGTCTCCACCATCTGCATCGGCTCCTGCGCCAGCATGGCGGCCGTCCTTCTGACCGCCGGTGCGAAAGGCAAACGCTACGCCCTTCCGCATGCGAATGTCATGATCCACCAGCCGCTGGGCGGTGTACAGGGACAGGCGACCGAGATCGAGATCCATGCGAGAGAAATCCTCCGCCTGCGCGAAGAACTGAACGGCATCCTTGCCAAGCATAGCGGACAGTCCCTCGAAACCATCAAAAACGACACCGAACGCGATAATTTCATGACAGCCCAGATGGCGAAAGACTATGGTCTCATCGACCACATCCTCACCCGCAATGAGCTGGCGAAAGTGACACAGAAATAAAGGAGAAAGACCGTGAACGGAGAAGATAAAGAACCGAAGATCTGCAGCTTCTGCGGCCGATCCAGCGACGAAGTCGAAAACATGGTCACCGGACCCGGCGTCTACATCTGCAGTGAATGCATTGACATCTGCCATAACATTCTTCTGGAAGAGCGGAAAAACAAAGAAAAGCAGGGCAAAGAACCCGCTGACACCAAAGTGCCGACACCGGAAGAGATCAAAGAATATATCGATCAGTACGTCATCGAGCAGGACAATGCCAAGATCGCGCTGGCCGTCGCCGTGTACAATCACTACAAACGCCTCTTTTTCAAAGGCGAAGATGACGGCGTAGAGTTGCAGAAATCCAATATCATCCTGCTTGGGCCGACCGGCAGCGGCAAGACCCTCCTTGCCCAGACCCTCGCCCGCTACCTCGATGTGCCCTTTGCGATTTCCGATGCCACCACCCTCACACAGGCCGGCTATGTCGGAGATGACGTCGAGAACATCCTCCTCCGCCTCATCCAGGCCGCGGACTACGACATCGAGAAAGCCCAGCGCGGCATTATCTACATCGATGAAATCGACAAGATCGCCAAGAAGACCGAGAACGTCTCCATCACCCGCGACGTCTCCGGTGAAGGCGTCCAGCAGGCCCTCCTGAAGATCCTGGAAGGCACCGTGGCGAACGTGCCGCCGCAGGGCGGACGCAAGCATCCGAATCAGGAAATGATCCAGATCGACACCAGCAACATCCTCTTCATCTGCGGCGGCGCCTTCGCCGGCCTCGATAAAGTCATCGACAGCCGTCTCACCAAAAGCGTCATGGGCTTCGGCGCCGATATCGAGAAAGCAGAAGACAAAGACATGGACGAGCTCCTCCAGCAGGTCCAGCCGGAAGACCTCCTGAAATTCGGCCTCATCCCCGAATTCATCGGCCGTCTCCCTGTCATCGTCGCCCTTCACCCGTTGAAGGAAGAAGCCCTCGTCAAAATCCTGACCGAACCGAAGAATGCCCTCGTCAAGCAGTACAAGAAGCTGCTGGCCATGGACGGCGTAGAGCTCGTCATCGAAGACGCTGCCATCCACGCGATCGCCCGCCAGGCTATCGAGCGCAATACCGGCGCCCGCGGCCTCCGCGCGATCATCGAGAAGATCATGCAGAAAGTCATGTATGAGATCCCAGGCATGAAGGACGTCGTGAAATGCACCATCACGGAAGACAACGTGGTGAACCACACCGATCCGCTGCTGGAACGGAAAGCGGCAGAAAAATAAAAAACACCTCCCTGTGACTCGCTCATAGGGAGGTGTTTTATTGTGAGGCGGATGACGATAAGTGGGCGGGCATTGGTAGATCGCCTGACCTACCACTCCCATATCCTTAACATGAATGGTAAATCGTATCACTTCTAAAATGCGCACAAAAGGAAGTCGTAGTTTTTACGGTCAAAGTGGCTCAGAAATTCACGGCCATGTGGCTCACTTTTTCATTGCCATTCACAGGGAAACGCCGATTAAATTGTTGTCAAATTTAATCAGCTTTCCCTTAAGCTTTTCAAATCTATTCCTATCATACGGTACATCTAACCAGGCGGAAGTGACATCATTATTCGAGTAATAAAAATTCTCAATCTTCTCAGTGTCCACATTGTAAATGCTCACAGTAAATGCGGTAAACACGTCATTCCCCAATAAATATGACCATGTGTAGTCAGTATCGAATGGGGTCGCGCCTCCACCTCCTTTGGGCATAAGCTCTAATAATACACCATTTCGATTATTTCCATAATTGATAAAAGAAAATGTTGAAAACGGCTTTAATGCTCCTGTCTCCAAATCCATAATATAAGTTTCCCTATTTGGCGTATTCACAAAAACAGATTGTCCTGTTTCATGCCAACCATCAAAACGCATGTCATTGGGTACGCAAAACAAAAGAGAATCTCCACTCTCTGAATAAGCTCTAACTTCATTATTATATTGATAAACAATCCCATTTTTATAAGGATAAGCCCGCACTTTATTCAAGCCAAAATCTTTAACCAGTCGAAGAGTTTTTGTAATATCATCTATTTCATAAAGTTTTTGATCTAATTTTAGAAAAAGAGTATTCCCACTTTTAATGAATCCACTAAATGCCCAATTTAGGCAACTTAGATTTTCTGCGATTTGATTTATGCCAACCGGAGACACATAGAACAATTTTACCTGTGGATTTTTTTCAGATTCAGTAGCCACAACATAAAATCCATTTCCATCAAAGAAAATGGAATCAATATATCCTACTCCTGTATACTTTTTTACAAAACTAAAATCAAATTCTACATAGTCACTGACTTCATTAGGATTCAACAAAATCAAGTGATTACCATCAAAATTCTCACCACTTTTCCAAGTTGATATGGTTCCTTCCAAGCGTGAATTATTGATATATTTTTGATATGTTATACACTCATCTCGCCAAATAAAACCAGCTAAACAAAGAAGAGTTACACCTATAAATATAAGAAGGGCATTTTGTTTTTTCATTTCTTTACCTTATTGCCTCTCTTTACATCAACCACCAATCCTTTACCGCCGAACCGTTCATAATCTGCTCTTAAAATATTATCGACTTCCGTTGGAGATATTGCATTTCTCAATAGCATTAAGGTTAACTCTGCTCGTCCTTGCCAATCTGATTTTCCTTTATTAATTGCATCTATAGTTGTAGTGACACAATTATTGAAGAATAGATTATAATCAAGTACCCCCTCGCCTTTCCGATAATGAGCAAAATTCCCCCTTCTATCTTCTGTAATTCCAATATTCCCCAACGAACGTGTATAATCATTATTTAAAAATTGATTATTGTAGGCATCAGTTACTCTAGGTGCTGAAACAATCAAAGGATCCAACATATAAACCATTCTGTCACTTTCAAATGGATTATAGTTGTTATCAGTGATATACGTTCCTCTACCAATTGGAGTTTGCCTTAAGCCTGAGCTCGGTGTATCATTGCCACCATATCTTCCATAATCACCTTCCGCCCATGTTCCATCCTCAAAATTAATTGTTAATGCCACATGACCTAAACCTTCAGTTTCAACACCAATCCCAACTATTTTAGGCTTTGTATTTTCATGTCCTTCTCCTATGTAATTCCATTTAGAAGCGTCTAAGGATACATTGATACTAGATGATACATCTTTGGATAAAGGACCAATGGCTGCACCCACTCCGGCACCAATCCACTGTACCGTATCAGGATGTTTCTGTACCCAATCTTCCCCTTTGAGCTTTGTCAGATATCCCATGACATATTCATTCACGCTACCAGATAAAGCACCAGTTGTAGCACTGCCGCCTGCCATGTCTCCCATGAGTGCACCAAAGGCACCGTGAAGCAGCATCTTCTCGGTAGAGCCATCTTTCCAGCCTTTGCTTTCAGCGTATTTGTGGATAGCCTGATTGCCATACTTTTCTAGCATGCCTACCAGTTCTTGTCTTTCTTCTACTTTTGTCTTGTCAAAAATTTCTTGCAGTTGGTTGAGGCTATTCTTTGTATTACGATTGAGATTTGCAATATCCTGTTTCTGCTGTTCTTGGTTTGTAATATGAATCGTACCTTCTGCCACTGCCGATTTTGTTGTACTATTGGCTTTGTCTTTGACCGTCGGTGTCAGATTCGGTGTCAAGCCTCTCTGGTTCAGCTCGCTACTCTTGTCATTTGGGAAATAGGATACGCCTATACCGCCTGCTTTATAATCCGCTTTGTTTTCCTTATCTTCCCAGCTCAAAGTGCCAGTAGTCAGAGTATTTTTATCCTTGCTTGCAGCACTATCAATCACTCCACCTTTCAGATCGGTATTTTCTTTGACAGAGATATCAAAGCCTTCACCGCTCGCTTGGATGCCTGCCTGATTGATGACGCTTTCATAGTGACTCTTCATGTTTCCTTTGGACGCACTACCGCCATAGCTGGTTTTACCGGCTGCTGTACTAAAGCTCATACCTGCCGATATGTTTTCTTCGCTATACTCTTTCTTGGTCTGTAAACTTTCGATGTTTAGATTACCGTATACATCGGCCTTCACTTTGTTTCCGCTGACCGTACTGCCGATGAGATCGGTGTCTTTTCCGCTCTTCATGGTCAGTGTATCATTTGCTTTCACGGTACTTGCTTTATAGCTGGTAGTGCTGCCGTTTTCTTTGCCTTTACCAGCATAGAATTTACCATCTACAGAAACTACTGAACCGGCAGAAAGACTGACGCCAAGACTACCGCCTTTGCTGCTTTGGCTACTCTTCTGGGTTTCTTTTTCTTCTGTAGCCCAAATATGTATATCGTTATCAGCTTCTAAGTGGATATGGTTGCCTACGATATCAGAGCCTTTGACATTCAAATCTTCTTTCGTCTTAATGGTCATGTCTTGCCCTGCCTGCAATGAACTGCCTTGCGCTTCTGTTATGGTGCTATGGCTTTCTGACTTACTGGAGCTGCTAGTGATACCGATAGAAACCGTAGGAGAAAAATTCCCCTTGGCCGCAGCTTTTAATGCATCTCCATTTTTCTTTATCTTTTCTGCTGTTTCATACCCATAGAGAGCTTTCAGACGATGATCGGAAACTTCTGTCATCCGTGTAGCCGGCGCTGCCACCGACTCTATAGCTTCGATACCAGCACCGCCTACAGAGATAGTGAGCCCGCTCTTCTTGTATTCGTGCTTTTCCTCGCTGTGATAGATATTGTCTTTGCTTGAAATATTTACGTTTTCGCCGGTCATTGAAATATCTTTCCCCGCGATAATATCCGATGCATTCACATAGATGTCTTTATCAGAAGTAATAGTAACATTACCAGAGATACTGCCAACTGTAGAGCCTTTCTGCAGAATGTCAGCATCGCTATACTGATCCTTCCGTTTTTCCGTCCCGATGGTGAAGCCGAGTCCGCCACCCGAGAGCAAGCCGCTCTTCTTGACCTGCTTGGCGTAGTCATGCCGTTCGTACTCTTGTGCGCTGGAAATGGACGTATTTTTGCCGGAAGAAATCGCGACGTCATGTGTGCCGATGACTTGGGATCCAGTCATATTTGTATTCCCGCCTGCGGTGATCTGCACGGCATCTCCCGAAAGGGTCGAGGTTGTCACGGTCTTGCTTTCATCACGACTCTTGATCGTTGTGGTCTTGCTCGAGAGGAGACCGCGTTCCTTGTATTTCAGGCCGTAGTCGTCTCTGGACTCATTATAGCCGTTTTCCAGGTTCACGTCACCCTTGGCAGCAACCGTTATTTGACCGTTTTCTGAAAGGACGGTCGTATTTCTGACACTCAAATTCTCACCCGCCGCAAGGGTGATGGTTTTCCCGGCTGCGAGTGTGTTTGTCGTCTCTGTTTTTCTATAGGTGCGGATATAATTGTCGCTGTTCTCCGTCATGTCTTTCTTGGCTTCGAGAGTATCCGTGTCCAGATGGATGTTGTTTCCTGCTTTCAGGAGCAGGGAGCCATTGTCTCCCAGTGCTTCCAGCGTCGCGCCGGTAAGGTGGATGTCTTTCCCTGCTTCCATGAGGAGGACGCCGTCCTTGCCTTTGACGGCGATGCCGGCGGTGGTATGCAGCACATCCTGGTTCTTTTCGTGCAGTACGGTGTCCTGCATGGTGATATTGTTATCCGCGGTCAACGATACCTGCTTTTCCGCATGGATGATAACACTCTCTTTGATGTCATGAGAGGATTTCAGCTGCACGGTATCGCCGTAGATCATGCCGCGGTTCACGATGTCTTTCCCCTGCATGAGGATGGAGTTTCCCATCAGTGCGCCGCTATTGGCGAGTTGGTTCTTGGCTTCCATGACAAGCTGATTCGCACTGATGAGGCTTCCGTCTGCTGCTATCTTTTTCTCGCTGCCCGCTTTGAGGTAAACGTGAGGGTAGAGGACGTCATACGTTTTGCCATTCACGGTGACAGTGGTAGATTCCAGCCAACCCATATCACTGGTGAGAGCGGCCATTTGTTCTTTCGTGAGAGCAATGCCCGGTTTCAGGTTGTATTCTTTCGCATAGGCGATGTCCGCATCCATCAAGGCCTTGTATTCTTCTTCGTCTATTTCTATTGCAAGCCAATTATGCTAACGAGAACAATAACTATCATCGCAAATTCCATATAAACAAAAACTTTCTTTTTCTTTTTCCAAGTAGAATATTCTGGCGATAGTTTCTTTTGCTCCATTACCAACTTATATTCATTTTCATTCACGAGACTTTCAAAATAGCAATATCCTGAAGCAGGAAATATTAAAGCCATATAACCAAAAGAAAGTAGTATGTATTTTTCAGGTAAAGAAGAATATTGAATACAGTACACATAATAGATAAATAATAACAATAAAAACACAGATATAGCTCCCAATATACTAATCTGAAAGATCATTTTGTTTTTTAAGCATTGAAAATTCTCTCTTTTGAATGTTCGAATAACATCGGTAAGAAAATAAATAATGCCTAAAAAGAAAATTCCCCATTGTAGTAGGTTTCCAAAATTATTTTCCATTATTTATTTTCTCCGAAGTGCTCATATTTTTAGTTAAATGGTTTTCTTTTATATCAGTTGCTAATTTGTCCAAATATGGTGATGAAACAAATCCAACATAAGGATTCCATAGCCCTATACCTATTCCGAGTCCAGTTTTAGCTGAATCAATTAGCATCGCTTTTATAAATTAACTACCGCTATAATCCCTATAATCTCCGACCAAATCTAATGTACCAGATATACCTACTCCTACTACATTATATTTACCAAGTGCTCTAATAAATCCTTTGCTTCCATATTTCTCATTTAGAATCCATGGCAATCCCGCTTCTTCACCAATAATGGTAGTAGCAACAGAGCTTTTCCAATCAAAGGCACTACCTGTCGTAGTTAGAGGATGATCTATTACGCTAAGTCTACCAATAGTCCCATAAAAGGGATCCCAGTAATCACCAGCACCTTGAGCATTCAACCACTCATCATTCTGTCTATTGTTAATTTCTTCATATTTCGCTCTAATGGCAGCTCTTTCTTCAGGAGTCGTAGCAGCATCCATTTCTTTCCTATATTTATCCGTCTGCTCATGAGTTAACCAATTGAACTTCGTTCCACTCCATGCCGTAGCAGCACCTACATTGCCATCTCCACCAAAGAGTTTTCCTGTTGCATATCCAAAAATACTAGCCACTTCTTCTCGCATGTCTGGATAGTCTTTCAAGAAATTATCCAGTAATGGCTGCAAACTTTCCATACCGCCTCCTGCCATGGCTCCAGAGAGTACGTTGTTTCCACCGAGTTTGGCCGTGATGCCACCTAAAAGGCCATGGAGCAAGGTTCTTCTTGGATCATTCTTATCCCAGCCTTTTTCACTAGCTATATCGCCAATTTTTTCGGCGCCCAATTTGGTAAATTCATTCGCCAGTTCTTGACGTTCTTGTACTTTTTCTTTATTAAAAATCTTTTCCAGCTGGTTCAGTGTATTTTGGGTATCACGATTAAGGTCAGATATATCCTGCTTCTGGTGTTCTTTATCTGTGATAGCAATATTGCCTTCAGAAATAGCAGATTTGGTTATACTATCTGCTTCTCCTTTGACTGGTTGTGATTTGACCGGACTGGTTGCTACTTTATTCCCACCTACTTTTTGTGTCGTACCATCCTTATTTGTAATCGTTTCTTTTGGAGACCAGCTGGCACCATAGTTTCTACCATCGGCGGTCGCTTTATAGCCAGCCTTATTTTCTGCATCTTCCCAAGTCAACGTACCTGTGGTAAGAGTATTTTTATCCTTGCTTGCATTACTATCAATGACACTGCCTTTGATGTGAGTATTGTCTTTGACCGAAATGTCATAGCCTTGGCTACCGGCAGTAATGCCTGCTTGATTCGTTACGCTTTCATAGGTAGAATCCGTAGTACCTTTGGATGTACCTACAGACAGTCCACCATGTCCTGCTGTCGCTTTGCTAGTACCTGTAGATAGTCCCATACCTTTACTTTCATTATGGGATGTATAGTTATCTTTATCCTGTACACTTTCGATAGTGAGATTACCGCCTACTTTCATGGTCACTTTATCCCCATAAACATTGCTACCACGCAAAGTCGTATCTTTCCCGCTTTCCGTGGTCAGGTCTTTTCTAGCAATGACTTGGCTACTAGTATGTGTCAAAGTCTCTTCTGTTTCGTTGCCTTGTCCTTTGCTAACATTGGCATAGAAACTATTTCCTGTGGGTGCAAAAGTCATACCTGCCTGGCTGCTCTTGCTACTTTGTTTAGTAGCACTGGTGCTTCTATTTTCTGCTGCATCGAGGGAAATGTTTTCTCCTGCTTTCATAGAAATGGTATCCCCCATAGCTTGAGAACCTTTCATCCCAATATCTTTTTTTGCCGTGATATGAATATCATTATTAGCCAATAAGTTGCTTCCTACTGCTTCTTTGGTTTCCGTGTGATTTTCCGCTTTAAAGGAGTTGGAACCAATTCCTACGCTGACACCAGGCATGCCTTTCTCTTTTACATCATTGAGCATTTCTTTATTCTTGGCAATGGTTTCATAGACTTCACCACCATAGAGGGCTTTCAGCTGCTTATCTCTAGCAGTGGAAGCCTTTTTGATGTTGTTCATAGTATCCGTCAAGACATCAGCGACACCACCACTGACAGAGACAGTGAGTCCACTCTTCTTATACTCATGTTTTTCATCACTATGATAGATATTATCCTTGCTAGTGATTTCCGCATTTTCGCCAGTCATGGAAATATCTTTCCCAGCGATAATGTCCGAGGCATCCACATGAACATCTTTGTTCGCTTCGATGGTCACATTGCCTGCAATACTACCTACCGTAGAGCCTTTCTGCGTAATGTTTGCATCTTTGTATTGGTCATTCCGTTTTTCGCTACCGATGGTAAAGCCAAGTCCACCACCTAAGAGACCACTCTTCTTAACACGTTTTTCGTAGTCATGCTGTTCTACTTCTTCCGCACTTTCGATAGTCGTATCTTTACCAGAAGCGATAGACACATCATTGGTGCCTACGACATTGGACGCAATCACTTTTGTATTGCTACCGGAAACGATGGTCACAGTATCACCAGAAAGCATACTACCAGTAGCAGTCTTACTTTCATCATGGCTCTTGATGGTAGTTGTCTTATGGGAGAGGAAGCCGCTTTCTTTATATTTGAGGCCATAGTCGTCTATGGCTTCGTTATAGCCGTTCTCTATGGTTACATCATGGCCTGCTTTGGCAGTGATAGCCCCTGTCTCACTAGCTACCGTGGTATTTCTGGCTTTGAGGTCATTGCCAGAGATGAGGGAGATATCTTTTCCTGCGGTCAAGGTATTGGCTGTTTCTGTCTTTCTATAGGTACGGATATAGTTATCACTATCTTCAGTCATATCCTTTTTAGCTTCCAGTGCATCGGTATCCATGGTGAGGTTATGGCCCGCAGAGAGTATCATAGATCCATTTTCACCTAAGGCTGCAAGGGTAGCCCCTGTCATGGTGATGTCTTGTCCTGCTTGCATGAGAAGTACGCCTTTTTCCCCTTTGACGGCGATGCCGGCGGTGGTATCCAGTATGTCCTGGTTCTTTCCATGCTGGATGGTGTTTTTCATGGTAATGTTTCTGCCTGCATCGAGTAAGATTTTGTTTTCTCCCTCGATGATACCACTATGTACAATATCTTGGCTAGCTTTGAGGGAAATGTCATTGCCGAAGATGGTGCCTTTGTTCACGATGTTCTTGGACTTAGTGATGATGGTATTTCCTTTGAGTGTGCCTTGGTTCGTCAAAGTGCCCTTGGTATCTGTAATCAAGGTATTGGCACTGATTAGGCTGCCGTCTTCGGTGAGGGCTTTTGCCGTGCTGGCTTTGAGATACACATGAGGATAAAGAACCGTGTATGTCTTGCCATTCACGGTGACGGTGGTGGTCTCAAGCCAGACGATGTCGCTGGTGAGAGCGGCTATCTGTTCTTTGGTGAGGGCGATGCCTGGTTTCAGATTGTATTCTTTCGCATAGGCGATCCCTGCATCCATGAGGGCTTTGTATTCCTCTTCGTCATTGGTATAGCCATTGAGATAACGCATGCCAGTGAGCTGGGTCACTTGGTTCCGGATGAGTTCTTGTTCGTAGAATCCGTCACCGAGCCGTTTATTTACTTTGTCGTTATCCCAAAGAAACTGGTTGTACATGTAATCAGACGAGAGAAATGTCTTTTTGTTTGTGAATGCCGGATCGGTCTCGATGAGATACTTTGCCTTCTCTTCTGGATGGAGCTTGTAGAGAGAGCTATCTGGGATAAAAGACAGCGTGCCACCTGTTTCTTTTCCGGCTGTACTGCCTGGATTGGTTTCTTTCCCAGTAGCAAATGGATTCAAATGCTGCTGGACGTTATCTCGCATGGTCTGGGTGATGTCTTCTTTATTTGGGTTCTTTCCTGTGTTTCCTTCATAGGATCCAACATCAAGAGAGGTGGGGTTGTCCAGCTCTTTCTGTGGCGTCATGAAAATTTGGTCCCGATAGTGCCGTCTCCATGCTTTATGAGGCCAGTGCTTTTTCTTGGTATAGCTTCCCTGAGTTGTACCGAAGGTGATTTTCTGCACTTGATTCTTTTCGGCAATGTTGTCCAATGTGCCACCAGTGGCTGTGAGGGTATTCCCAGCGGTGATACGGCTGTTTTCATTGGTCACGTTGCCAGAGAGGATCATATCTTTCCCACTGGAAATGTTGCCCGCTTTCGTTTCCTGCACTTGTTTTTCTGACGTGTGGGTGATGGTGCGAATGATGGTGTAGTATTTGATGGCTTTACTTTCGATAGCACCGATGGAATCATTGTAAGCCTTGGCTTCTTCGTTGTAGGCTTTTATCTTTTCATTGAGTTGATTCAATATTTCTTTATACTGCTTGTCCCAATCGGCTTGCTTCGGATCATCATAGCCGGGGCGTGGAGTATCCATGGATTTGACACCCAGTTCTTTAAAAATAGGATCATCGTAATTATAGTTTGGTGCTTCTTTACCTACTAAGTTATCGGGGACCGGTATTTCACCGTCTTTCCGTTCTTCCTCGGTGATTTGTTCTATCTTGTCATAACCGGCTTCTTCGTAGAGTGTTTTCGGAGTGATACCTTTGTTATGGTACGCCCCATAGCCGCTATCCAGAGCAGAAAATTCATCTCTGGTGAAAGATTGCCCTTTTTCTGGATGTCCATTTTCATCGATACGGATAAGGTCAGGATTGGTGACTTTGCTTGTCCATACACGGTTTGCCGAGAAGGCCTCATTGGCATTGGTGATGGTAGGAGCTGTGAGAGACATATTTCCTTGTGCTTTGATGTCAGCTCCTTGGTTAGTGATGTCTTTGGCTTCGGAAATAGCCATGTCGCCACCGGCATAGAGCAGAGAAGAGGCACTATTCAGCAAGGTATCCCCTGTAATGATCATGTCATTCCGTGCAGCGATAGTGGCAGACTTCACCTGTGCCATATCTGTTAAAATAGCATCGACAACCGCTTTGGAAGCAGCATAGGCCGCTTGCTTATTTTCTATTTCTTTGAAATAGTTTTCTTTTTCACTATTGCTCTTGAAAGCGGTCACGTCGATGGCAAAGGCGTCATCCAGATCTTGTTCTTTCTGCTTTAAATCTTTCATAGCAGCAGCCAGTTTTTCTTCCAGTATTTTATCTTTTCTATTTTCCAGCGTCTTAGCATGAAGGGTAATGTCTTCACCATAGATGCGACCGGTAGCTATATTCTGTAATATATCTGTGGTGATTGTATTTGCTTGGTCAGCACTCACTAAACCACGGTTTGTCAGAGTCGTGGACGTGATAGAAACACTGCCACCGTTGATCTCACCACTTTCTTTATTGGAAATATCTTTGGCATTGAGTGTAAGTGTCCCTTTGGATTCCAGTTTCTTGCTGTTAGTCAGGTTACCTTTGGTGGAAATGGTCAGATTTCCATCTGCCTGGGTGATACCGTAGTTTTCTTTCGCACTGTCATTGGTGATGTCATTATCTGTGGTGATAGTCAGATTATTACCTGCTGCCAATTTCCCATCCAGCTGAATATCTTTCGTTGTGATAGTTTCATTCTGCCCAGCCGTGATGGTTCCTTGGGCATTATGAATCAGATCAGATGAAATAGAAATATTCTCATTGGCAGCGATTAGACCTTGTTCATTTTCCAGTTTGTCTGATACAGAAATGGTATTGCTCCCATAAGCAGTTAGTTTCCCTTGAGAGTTATTTAGTGTTTTTCCTTGGATAGACAAGGTACTACCAGAAGCGATATTACCATTCAGGTTGTCCGTATGACTGGCTTGGATAGTCACATTTCCATTGGCAAGGATTTCACTATTGGAATTGTCCAGCGCATTTTCTTCTTCACTGGTTGTGGTAATGGACAAGTCTTTTTCAGAAGCAATGGTCTTGTGATTGGTGATTTGGTTGGCAGTGATTGCCATATTTCCAACGCTTCCCATGATTTTATCATTGGTGATCTGTCCATCGGCCTGCAGCCTCATATGTCCAGAAGAAGCCATGGTTCCTGTATTTTGTATAGTCTTCGCATGGATGGTCATGTCTTCCGTGCTGTGGGTAGTGCCGGCATGGTATAAGTTTCCTTGGTTATCCAGCACCATATGCTGGCTTTCGATGGCACCTTTAATGTCTATAGGAAGGCCTTTTTCATTGCCAATAAGGAAGATACGTCCAGCATACATGCCGCCTAGGTCTTTCACATCAATGGCAATCTCCGGTTTCTTTCCTTTTCCTTCGATAGCAGTGACTTTCCCTGTATTGGCATCAATCACATTGGCGCCGGTGGTGACATGTACGGTATTCCCAAAGATAGCCGCTTTGATTTCTGCGGCTCTGGTATAAAGTTCCAATGTGTCTGCTTTTTTGCCATTGAGCCCATTTCCGGTGATAAGAATGGTAGCGTCATTATCTATGCGGAAATCTTTCAGTCGTTCCTTGTTGTCATACTCCGGTTTGCCCGTGGTCAAAATGGCACGAGCTGTATTGATGAATCCGCCACCATTGACGGTAATACCATTCGGATTGGCAATGATCACATCAGCTTTATGGCCTGCTACTTCCAGAAATCCATTCATCGTCGTAGGATTTCCGCTGGTCACTTGGTTCACAATGATTTTCGCCGGACCTTGTGCCATATTGGCATTGCCTTGCACGTAACCGGCCAGTTCCGTTTTTGATAGGGTATAGGAGTTATTCAGAATGGCCCCTTTAGTAGGTATATTGAATCGTTCATAGTCATTCCGAGAGACGCCACCGGCAGTGGGAGCAGAAATATTGACCAAGGGGATCCCATTGGCTGTTTCCTGCACTAATGGATACCGATTTCCCGGTGCTTTTGTATCAGGAAGAATGGGGGCTTCTGCCCATGCGATGGTATCACCGAAAAAGACACCGCTCAGTAGGACACAGAGTATCTTCCGTCCTAAGGATTTCATGGCTTTTGTTTTGAGAGACATGGATGGTATGGATTTCATGGTATGATGCTTCCTTTATATCTGTAGGCAGTTAGCCGTCATTGATATACTGCTGAGTACCAATTGCCTACCACTAACTAATTCTTGCTAACTAATACTAAAATTTCCAGCTTACAGTAAATCCGGGAACCCATTTCTTGGTGTGATAGCCTTCGGGTTTGTACAGGCTACGACTTATAAAGGCATCATAGGAAAGCCCTGAGGAAAAGTTTCCCCGAAGACCCAATGCCATACCTGCTATGGTGCGGCCCACCAGAACATCAGTAGATACACCGTATACGCTGCCTACATCCAGTCCCAGGTAGATATCGCTATGAAGGGTGGGAATGTTGGAAGATAGTTCATTTCTCAGGTACCATCCACTTTCTCCCATTAGGGTATATTCTCCATCAAAACCTCTGACGGTATATCTATTTCCTATGCTTATGGCATCTACGCCGTATAGCCTATTTCCTTTTGTATTCCATTGTCCATGAAGGGAGCTGGAAAAGGATGCTTGACGATGCCCCCATTGTAAACGGCTGCTGCCAGTCGATGTCAAAGAGCCACATCTGGTACCTTGTTTTTGGAGAATCGGGATAGGTATTTTCTTTTTGGGCACCCATCCAGCCGGTTCCTTGTTTATGCCCCAGTCGTACATAGAGTGTATTTCTTCCCATATATATGCGATCAGATAATCCAACCTCTAAAGCAGTGGTATCCATGGCTTGTACGGGGATTTCCATGTCGTTAATAAAGTAATGGGAGTCTCTCTTGATCATAGAAATATCCAGTGCTTTTCTTTCTGATTGGGAACGAGAAATCATATGGTCATAGGTGAAGCGGGTGGTCTGCGTCTTCCCGCTGCTGATAAAGTCATAAGGGATACCGGCAACGGTTTGATGATAGCGGCTGCGATTGTGGCTGATAGTCAGACGGTCTTTCCCTTTCGGGATCGTATAGGAAAAGCTCTGATACCGACTCCCCTTTTCAGAGCCTCTCCGACTTCCATCCAATACAGCAGATAGTTGTAAGGTATCATTGGCATGAAATACATCATCAAAAACAATGCCTGCATTCCATTGGTATTTCCCTGTTTCTTTCATGCCGGAGTCATCTAACGATAGCATCCCATGGACTTGCTTTCCCTGTTGCACGGTGAGTTCCAGGTCTGAATAGCCGGCCTTAGCCGTAGGAAGTATTTTCATGGACACCTCTTGGGACGATACTCGTTTCATATTTTCCAGGCCTTCCTCCAGCATGCGAAGGTTCAAGAGGTCTCCGTCCCGGATGGGGAATGCGTTCTGCCAGGGAAGTTTCTTACTGTCCTTGCTGTAGATGACCTGATGCAGTTTACCGGGCAAACATAATAAATGAAGAGTGCCTGCAGAAATATTCTGCTCAGGAATCACGACCTGGGTGGTCACATAGCCTTTATCTTGCAGCTTTTGATTGAGTATTCTCACTAGTTTCTCTATGTCGTTCATGCTCAATTTCTGCTTTTCGTAGGCATGCACCTTGTCGTTCAAGAAATCCAGTTCTTCCGGTAGACCTTCTAGATGAATTTCGTCCACATAAAAAGCAGCCATCGAGGGAGAGATGTCCTGTGTCTCTTTCTCGATGGCTGCTTTTTCTACTTTTATGCGGGGCAGAACGGCTCTGTCTTTTTTCCATTGTTCCAATTGCCGAGCTTGGTTCAGCTGTTCCTGCTGTATAAAAGGCTCAGATGCCTTTATGGCAGAAACCGGCAGCGTATAAAGTATAGATAGTGATAAAGTGGCTATAAGAATCGGTGTACTTCTTTTCATGTTCCCATATCCTCCTCAAAATGATAGATATTCATTACTTTCTTTAGAGAATATGTTACAGCTTTTACTAAAGATTAGCAAGTAGGGAAAACGATCAGTTGCCCTGACGCTCATAGAACGATTCAGACTGTAGAATCGGTTCATCATAATAGCTCTTTGAATTCTCAATTTTTTCTAAAATTAACCGTTCTCCTCTTTTCAAAGACGCATCCTCATTATATAATTAGATAATTTTGTGCGCCTTTCGCACTATATGATTTTCAGGGTCATTGTCTGCACAAGATCAGACACACAGGGGAGGTATTATGTCAGAAAAATCATTAGAAGAATTGGAATTTGAGGAAACTGGCGTCACCCGGAAGGAACGATGGAAGGTCATGTGGGCTTCGATCGTTGGGTATGCGATGGATGGGCTGGACGTTTTGATCCTGTCCTTTGCCATGGCAGCGATCGTTGCGGAGTTTGGCCTGACGCTCGGGGAAGGCGGCCTCATCGCGACGTACACGCTGATCGGTACGGTTCTTGGCGGGTATCTCTTCGGCGTCTTTGCGGATTACTTCGGCCGTGTGCATACCTTTGCACTGACCATCATCATTTTCTCGATCTTCACCGGGGCCTGCGCTTTTGCGGACAATGTCATGCATCTCAATATTCTTCGTTTCCTCGCAGGGCTCGGCCTTGGCGGGGAATACGGGATTGGCATGACGCTGGTCACGGAGACCTGGCCGGCAGCGAAGCGCGCGCGTGCTACGGCGGGCGTGGCGATGGGCTGGCAGGCGGGCGCTGTACTCGCAGCCGTCCTGGCGGCGGTCGTTCTTCCGGATTACGGTTGGAGAGGACTCTTCCTCGTGGGCGTCGTTCCGGCGCTGCTGGCGGCATGGGCGCGTCATGGACTGAAGGAACCGCCGATGTGGCTGAAGCGCAAGGAGCTGAAGAAGCAGCTGAAAGCAAGAAAAGCGGCTGGAGAGACGCTGACAGCGGAAGAAGAGGAAGAGCTCGCGGAAGCAAGCAAGTTCCCGCTGGCGCATCTGTTCTCCAGCTCATCGAAGACGGTGACCACGATTTCTCTCACCATCATGACGAGTGTGCAGAATTTCGGCTATTACGGCATCATGGTCTGGCTGCCGATGATCCTTTTGAAGGAGCACGGCCTTTCCACGAGCTCGATGTCAGGCTGGATGGTCGTCACGGTCATCGGCATGATCGCAGGCATCTATGTCTTCGGCTATCTCTCGGATCGTTTTGGCCGTAAGAAACCGTACCTGCTCTTCTACGTGTGTGCGGCAGCGATGGTGTATGTGTATGTCAATCTGAATACGCCGATGGCGCTGCTCTTCGGCGGTGCGGTGCTCGGCTTCTTCTGCAATGGCATGATGGCCGGCTATGGTACGCTGCTTTCTGAAAACTATACGACGGATGCGCGCTCGACGGCGCAGAATTTCATCTTCAATACGGGCCGTGCGGTCGGCGGCTTCGCTCCGGCGATCATCGGTGCGCTGGCACAGGCGAACGGCTTCTCTGCGGCTTTCGCTCTGCTGTCCTGCGTGTACCTTGCGGCAGCACTCAATGTCCTTTTCTTCATCAAGGATACCAAGGGTGTGACGATCAAATAGCCGATGTCGGCTCGGCAATAAAAAAGACTCGTGAGATCATATCAAAATCTCACGGGTCTTTTTTTATTGTCTTATATGTCTTATAACCCCAGCGCTTCTTCGCAGGTGGCTGGCATTTCCGGTACGGGCGTCTTGAACCATTTTTCGTGGAGCTCATTCAGCGTACCCTTCTGCTTCAGGTCGGCGATGGCTTTATTGACCTGCTGCTGCAGTTCTTTATTGTCTTTATTAAAACCAAAAGCGAAGTACTGGACTTTCGAGTCTGGCACATCGACGACGCGGAATTTATCCTTGCCGTCTGTAGCGACGAAGTAGTCTGCCGCCGGTTTGTCGAGGATGCCGGACTTCGCACCGTCTGCTTTGAGTTCCATCACGATATCCGATGCATGGTCGAAGCCGCGGATCTTCATGCCCTTATCCTGGGCATAGTACGCGGCCGTCGTGCCCATTTGCACGGCGACTTCGCTGCCGTCCTGCATGTCTTCGACAGAATGGATCGGGCTGTCTTTCGGGGTCACGACGGCAAGCTTCGTCGCATAGAAGGGGGCGGCGAAGAGTATCTTGCCTGCTCTTTCTTTCGTGGCTGTCATGCCGGAAGCCGTCATGTCGACTTCATGCGACTGCAGAGATGGGATGAGTCCGTCAAACGCAATGTTCTTGAATTCCACATCGCGGCCTAGTTCTTTCGCTACCGCGCGCACTACGTCGATCTCATAGCCGGTATAGTCTTTTCCATCTTTGGATTTAAATTCAAAAGGCACATACGTCGCATTGGTAGCGACTTTCAGCGGGGCTTTGCCCGATGCAGAGTCTGTCTTTTTCTCGCTGCCGCAGCCGGATGCAAGTCCAAGCGCGAGCACGGCCGCTGCGGCCAGTGCCAATCCTTTTTTCCAAGTTTTCATTCTTCTCGCCTCTTCTAAAATGCATAATCATAAAATGATGTACATTTATATAAAGCGTTATGCGATTTGTCCACGAGAAATCAAAGGGGGGAGTTTTGAGACTGGCGTTTCTAGGAAAACGCTGATTAAAAGCGGGCGATGCTCGAAGGTGAGCGGGTAGCAGGTTTCCCGTTTGAGTTTGTCTGATGGGAACCGTTTGAACGAGAATGACAAAGATTTCTCACTCCGCTCGAAATGATGATACGAGAGAGACTGATGTCTTCTAGTCTCTTAGTCGCTTGAGATTCCTAATCCCTAGCTACCAGTCACCAGTCACCAGTCACCAGTCACTAGTCACTAGTCTCCCATCGTTCCACTTCGATGGCTTTCCCGAAGGTGAAGGACCAGAGGTAGAGGTGTTTGACGGGCTTTCCCAGTAATTTTTCGGCGGATTCGCCGTAGACTTGGAGCTGGATCTTGTAATGGGCTTTCAGTTCTTCTTCGGTCATGGTGCGGTCGGTCTTGTAGTCGATGATGGTGAGGCCGTCCATTTCTTCTACGAGGCAGTCCATGACGCCTTGCAGGAAGAGAGTCTCGCCCTCTTCGCACTGCGGGTAGAAGGAATGGGCGGGAAGGAGGATGGAGAAGGGCATTTCCTTTCTCAGGGTGGTGGCTCTTCGCATCAAAGCGGCGAGGGGGCCTTTGGCGAAGGCGAGGAGGGCTTCGATGGGATTGCGATTTCTCCGATGGGAGAGGAGGACTTTCGTCTCTTCTTCGGTGAAGACATGCTTGTCAGAAAGGGCGCGGATGTGTTTTCTGAGGGCGTCTTCGGTAGGAGGAAGGGTGGTGAAGTCGATCATTTCCATCGCCTTGTGCATGAGGGTGCCGAAGGAGGTGCCGCTATACAGGGGAGCGTCCTCGTTCAGGAAGGCGGGGGGCTCGCTATAGTCGGCAGGAAGGCCCTCTGTCTCTGCTGCGTCATCAAGGTCTTCTGCGAGGATGGAGGAAGCGTAGGGCACCTCACCCCCAGCGTATTCTGCCTCTTCGCGGAGCTTGACGGCGGCGGTGGCGGTGAGCTTGGCCGGGGTCGCTGCCGCGCCGGGGAAGGCGTAGCGCCATGTGAGCTGTCGGGAGAGCCAGTCCGGGACGGTTTCCGGAAGATGGGCGAGAAAGGCGTTTCTATCGAAGGCGGGCGCTTCGTTCTTTTCTTCTTTCGCTGTTTCCGGTTTCTCACTTTCTTCGAGGAGGGCTCGCTCGCTTTCTGTGAGCAGGTCTTTCTGGGAGATGATGTGGAAATCAAAGTGGGAGTGGTCGCCCACAGCATCGCTTTGGAAGGCGGGAATCTTCTCGAGGCGGTTCCAGACAGGGGAGAGGTCTCTGTGGTGGAGCGCGGCAGGGAGGATCCAGTCCAGATAGGAGCGGGCATGGGAAACAAGGTGCGAGGGAAGCGGGCGCGGTGTGTCACTTCCGCTGCCGGCGAGCGGGGTCGCACAGGCAGCGAGGACTTTCCCTGCGTCCGTGACGGAGGCGGTGAGGTAGAGGGCATCGCGGGCGCGGGTCATGGCGACGTAGAGGAGGCGTGCTTCTTCGGCGCGGTTTTCACGCTCGGAGGCGGCGCGGACGGCGTACCAGTAGAGGGAGGGCCAGCGCAGGCGTCTTTCGCGGTCAAAGTATTGGATACCGAGGCCGAGTCCTTTGTGGCAGAGGGCGATGCCGGTCATATCCGAAGCATTGAAGTTTTTCGCAAGGTCGGCGAGAAAGACGACGGGGAATTCCAGTCCTTTGCTGCTGTGGATGGTCATGATACGAACGGCATTGGCGGGGGCGGCATCGGTCTTTGCCTGAAAACGGCCATCTCCTTTGAGAAGGCTCGATAATTCAGTAAGGAAGGGGTAGAGGCCGTTGTGCGTGCTAGCGTCGCGCGTGCGTGCGAGCTCATAGAAGGCGAGCAGGTGGGCGCGGCGGACATGGCCGCCGGGAAGACCGGAGACGTAGGTGAGGTAGTCGGTGTCTTCCCAGATTTCCTGAAGAAGTGGTGCGATGCCGCCTTGCACGGCATGCTCGCGCCATGTGCTAAAGTGGGTGAGAAAGGCGGACAGGGCATCAGCCTTTTCCGGGGATAGAAGGGGCGCAGCTTCCCCGAGAAGGGGGAAGAGGTGGTCCGCTTGGTTTTCTTTCATCAGGAGGCGAAGACGAGCGAGGTCTGTCTCGGTGAGCCCCACGAAGAAGGAGCGGAGCACGGCGGTGAGCGGCAGGTCCTGCAGCGGGTTATCCAGGATCTGGAGGAGGGCGATGAGTGTTTTGACTTCCAGGTTCTGCACATAGTCATCGTCTCGGGAGGAGATGGCGGGGATGTGATGGTCTTTCAGGATCTTGAGCAGGGCGGGGCCTTTCGCAGCGATGGAGCGGAGAAGGATCACGATGTCTCCATACTGGACGGGACGGAAGGTGCCGTCTTTATTCATCACCTGTCTTCCCTCTTGGATGAGGCTTTCGATATGGCGGGCGATGAGACGGCCTTCGGTGTCGATTTTGGAGATTTCCTTGAGCTCGGGCTGGTCCGCCTCGGTCAATTCGCTGCCATCGACGAGTTCGATCGTGACGCGGCCGCCGACGTAGTTTTTCGGGCGCGCTTCTTCGCATCGTCCCGGATAGAGGGCTTCGGCATCGCCGTAGGTGAGTTCCAGATTTTTCTCTGTCATGAGCTGCCTGAAAAGGTAGTTGATGGAGGAAAGGACGGTGGCATCGCTTCGGAAGTTGCGGTTCAGGTCGATGCGCTGGCCGCTCTCGCTTTCTTGATGGAAGCGGTGGTACTTGGAGAGGAAAATCGTGGGGTCTGCCTGGCGGAAGCGGTAGATGCTCTGCTTGATGTCGCCGACAAGAAAGCGGTTATGCCCGTTCGAGAGGAGAGTGGTGATGAGCTCCTGAATGCCATTCGTATCCTGATACTCGTCGATCATGACTTCTTTGTAGTTTCTTCGGATGGAGAGTGCAGCTTCGGAGGGGAAGTCTTCGGCGTGCTCGGGGGTGAAGGCTGGATTTTCCGTATCGAGCAGAAGGGAGAGCGTGTAGTGCTCGAGGTCATTGAATTCCATCACGCCTTCCTGCTTTTTCCTTGCCAGATAGCTGCGTCCGAAGTCGAGCGTGAGCGCGGAGAGGACTTTGACTTCCGGGGCCATGGCGAGCGTCTCTTCTCTCCATTGCGCGGGTGTAATGGAGAGAAAGGGGATGAGCTTTTTCTTATAGGTGTCTTTGGCCATGTCACGAAGAGCTTTGATCGATTCCGTGTCAGGGGATTTGTTAAAATCCGTGGACTTGATGCCGTAGGCTTTGGCTTTGGCGGCGGAGAGGCTCGGCATCTTTTGCGGGATAAAGGAGGGCATGGCATAGAGTGCCTGCCATGTGGTGACTTGGGCGAGAGAGGAAAAGAAGGCGTACTCCTGGCTGAGCGTCTCGCCATAGACATCGCGTGCGATGGGATTCGTATCCAGAAGGGAGAAGGCCTGCCGGTAGAGGTCGCAGATCTTTCCGGCGGTGTCGATGAGCTCGGATAGGATGGGCTGCGTCCATGGGAGGTCATCGAGCGTGGCATCTTCAGGGATCTCATAGGCATCGGGGAGGCGCGCGAGCCAGACGTCCGGGAAGGGCATGGAGGAGGCATAGCTGTGCATGCGCAGGATCATCTGGCGCAGGGCCTGATCCTGATGACCGCTCGCAAAGAGGTCGCAGGTGGTGAGGAAATCAGGATTTCCTTCCTCATACCAGCGCTCGAGTACTTCTGTCAGTACATCATCGGCGAGAAGGCGCGCGTCATTTTCATCGGCCATGATGCGTGTCTTCGGGTCAAGATCGAGCAGGTAGAAATATTGACGCACGAGGGACTGGAAGAAGGCATCCAGGGTGGAAATCTGCGCGCTCGAAAGGAGCGAGATCTGTCGCTCTAAGTGGTGGACGAGCGGGAGATCCTGCGCGGCATCCGCGGCCTCGAGCTCACGGGTGAGAGAGGCGGAAATGCGGGACTTCATCTCGCTGGCTGCGGCTTTTGTGAAGGTCAGCACCAGGAGTTCGTGGATGTCGACGTGACTTTCCGGATCCGCAGCGAGGCGGGTGATGCGTTCCGTCAGGACGGCGGTCTTCCCGCTGCCCGCAGCGGCGGATAAGAGGAGGTTTTTATTTCGGATGCGCAGGGCCTCTTCCTGCTGGGGTGTCCAACTCATGATGACTCCTTTTTTTAATGAGGGATGAGAAATGGTGGTGCGGCGCATAAAAATCATGAAGCGCCGCGGAGTATAAATGGTGGTGATGCCCGCTTGAGACGTTAGATGCCTGATGTCAGATGCTAGACGTCAGATATCTCCCGGTCTCCCAGTCTCCTAGTCTTCTGGTCTTTTAGTCACCAGTCACCAGTCACTAGTCACTAGAGCCTGTCACTCTTTCGCGCGTTCTTCCAGTTCTTTTTTCAGCGTGCTGTCGCTGGGGAGTCGCACGTAGTCGTAATTCTCTTCTTCCCGACCGGGGTCGAAGCGGCAGATGGTGTGGTAGGGGCAGTAGCGGCAGGGGGCAGTGCCTTTGTAGCTGGCAGGGCAGATGGAGATGTCGCCTGCGATCATGCGGCTGTGGAGAGAGAGGATGTTTTTCCTGACGATGGTAAGAAGGGCGGAGAATTGTTCTTTCGTCAGGGTGGCAGCAGATCCCTTACGGAGGCTGCCGTCATTATTAAATTTCACAGGCAGGCAGGAGTCGTTTTCGCCGGCGTCCTTGTCGAGGGCGCGGAGAAGATCCGGATCTGCGAGGACGTAGCCGGAGGCGTGATCCTTTTCAGAAAGGTTGACGTTTCCATTCGGCGGGACCTGCTCGACCTTGGTGACATTGCCTGACAGGTAGATATACATGAGCGCAGCGGGGAGTAGCGGCTCTTCGGGGTGTTCCTGCTCGACGGCGAGAAGGTAGGTGAGGAGCTGGAGCTTCAGTCCGGCGACGATTTCCGCGAGCGCGGCGTCGGTATGGCCGGTCTTGTAGTCAAAGATGGCGACGGCATTGTCCTTCATATCGAAGCGGTCGATCTTTCCGGATATGGTGAGTGTCTCGCCGTCTTCTTTGGCAAGGTGGAGGTAGAAGGCTTTCTCGAGGGCTTCTGTATGAAATTCGCTTCGCCGGCTCCATGAGCGAAGGAAGGTGAGCGTTTCCCGGAAGGTGCGGTCGAGGCTTCTTTTCGTGTAGCGGGAGGTGGCGTCGGAGGAGAGGATGCCGTATTTCATCTTTTCGGAGAGGGCGCCTGCGATGGTGGCAGAAATCTCTCGGATGTCGTCATCGCTGGCGTCGCGCCACTGCCTTTGCTGCCGGGTGAGTGTGCTGCCGAACTGGTGAAGGCCTGCGTGAAGGTAGTTGCCAAGGTCAAGGCTTTGGATTTCTCCCTCATCACGTTCGGCGAGCGTCAAACCGTACTGGAGGAAGTACTTGTAGGGACAGCTGCGATAGGTTTCCAGACGCGTCATGGAGCTTACGAAGCGGCCGCCGGGCTGGAAAAGGGCGCGGGCGAGCTCTTGCGGCAGGGTGTCGGGGGTATTGCTGTAGGAGAGAGCGTGCAGCTTTTCAGAAAGGATGCGCTGCCAGTGGGGACTTGACATCGCCCAGCGGGCGAGTGCGCACCAGGGGGAGGTGCTTCCCGGCAAACCTTCCTGCAGAAGGCGGGGAAGGAGCGAGAGGGCTTCTTCAGGGTTGGCAAAGAAACTGGGGTCGGGATCCTCCAGCGTGGGCGCGCAAGCGGCGGCGCATTCTGCGCTGTAGCCGAGCTTGGCGAGCTGGAGGGATAAGAAGGATGGCTCGCGTTCTTTCCCATCGCTTCCGAGCGATGGGGAGATGAGGTAGAGGGCATCGGAGGCGCGGGTGAGGGCGAGGTAGACGAAGAACTGCTCTTGATGGATCATCTGCATGAGATCATTCCCGAAGGTGAGCTGGCTGTTTTCATAGAGTGACTGCTTTTCCCATTCGGAGAAGAAGCCGCTCTCTTCGACGCGCTTGGGAAATTCGCCTTCGATCACGCCGGGGATGAAGACGACTTTCGCTTCCATCGCATAGCCGCGGTCCATGCCTGTCACGGTCACATGGTCGAGGGTCGGCGGGATGGTGGAGTAGGTGAGGGCAGAGAGCCCGTCTTCGAAGAGGACGCGGAAATCTTCGGCGGTCATCGGGTCATCCCCTGCGACATGGACGATCTCATCCAGAAGGCCCAGCACCTTCTTCCAGACCTGAAGGTGGGGGCGAAGGCCTGTCTTTTCGAAAGAGGCTTCATCCCATGCCGCTAAGGAGTGAGGCACCTTTTCGCTGAGGAGGAACCGGTAGAGGAGCGCTGCGCGGTCTTTGGCGGAAACGGCGGATTTCCACGCGGCAGAGAGAGGATCGAGAAGAGAGGTGAGGCGCGTGCGCCATTCATTCACGCGGCGGCGCTCGGTGAGCTCGGCTTCAGACAGCGGCGGTGGCGTCTCATCGAGATGGCGGTAGCTGCGCTGCTCCCAGCTGTCATGCCACTGCCAGGGACGAATGCGGCGGGAAAGAACGTAGTTCTCGAGACGGTCGATCTCTTCCTGAGAAAATTCAGGAAGGAGCGAGGTCTTCAGGAGGCGAAAGAGGGTGAGACGCTGCCAGCCTGCGTTCTGTCGGCTCGTTTCCTTCGCGAGAAACTGCAGCAGGAAGGAGGTGAGCATCACGAGCGGGTGGTTATTCATGGGGTGCTTCTCATCAATGAAGCCTGGGATGCCGTAGGCCGCAAAGGCGCGGGTAAAGAGGTCGCTGTAGTTTTCCGGTGTGCGTGAGAGGATGAGGATGTCACGGTAGCGAAGACCTTTGTCACGGACGAGCGATGTGATGGTGCGTGAAATGAAATCCACTTCTTCCTTCGGGCTGGCTGCGGTGATGAGGTGGAGGCCGTCTTTCGCGCGGCCGTCCTCAGGACGGGGGCGTGCGTGGCGTTCGAAGAAATGGCGCGCCATGAGCGCAAGGTCGCTGGCGCGGAAGCGTTTCCCTTCCGTGAGCACGACGGAGGAGGAGCGGCGGATCGCGCCCTGCATCTGGCTGTAGAGCTGATACGGGCGGGCGAAGTTTGGATTTTCCGCGGACTCTTCCGGTCTGTCCATCTGCAGCGTCATGGTGACTTCCGCAGCTGTATGAACGAGCGCGGATACGATGCGGATTTTCTGCGGCGCCATGCCGTTGAAGCCATCGATCCAGATATGAGAGCCGCGGAGCTTCTCTGACTTGGGGATTTCCCGTGCGAGAAGGTCGAAGAGGCTCCCTTCATAAGCGAAATGCATACGCAGATAGTCGTGGTACGCTTTATATAAGAGGGAGAGATCAGCGAGCTTTTTCCCCAGCGGCGTCTCTCCTTCCCGCTGCGAGGCGGCAAAGAGGTCATCTTCTGTGACGAGAAACATGTCGAGCTGATGGAAGAAGGCGGTCAGATTCTCCGAGAAATGCGGCTGCGATGCAGCGCGGAGGATCACTTGCAGCTTATCTTTGTGTGCGTCCAGAAGGCGGCGCAGGATGATCTGCTGACCCAGCGGCGAGAGAGCATCGGCGACCGGCGAGTGCAGCTCTTGAAAAACGCGGTAGGCGAGACGTGAGAAACCGCACACCGTCACATCGATGAAGCCGCCACCGGGGAAGGATTTCGCGAGCAGGTACTCCGCCGTGTATGTGCCCTGATCGGGGACAAGAAGGTAGGCGCGGTTGCCCGGGTTCTTTTTCAGATAGTCTTGGATTTCGCGGCAGCAGCGGGTGGTCTTTCCCGTGCCGGCGCGGCCGAAAATAAAATGCAGGCTCATAGGAGGCTCCTTTTGTGAGTGATTGGGGACTGGGTTCGGGGTTCAGGGTTAGTTCGTGGGGCGTGTTTCCCCTTGACTCTGAATGAAAGCTCTGCGCGAATGAGGAATTAGAAATGAGAAATTAGAAATGGTGGTGGCGGCTTCGCCGCGAGTATTATGGGGCGATGCCCGAAGGTAGTATTCAAGTCACCAGTCACCAGTCACTAATCCCTAGATACTCATCCCTGCTTTCAATCCTTTCATATGTTATAATACTAAGATTATTTCATAAGAAAAACAAGGAGAACAAACGGATGGGTGAAAAGCTATGGACCCGTGAATTCATCGGCATGGGCCTCACGAATTTCTTTTACTTCATGTCCCAATACATCATGATTGCGGCGCTGCCGGTCTACATCATGGATGATCTGGGGCTCGGCGAGTGGGAGGCGGGGATGGCGATGACCTGCTTTCAGATTGGTACGGTGGTATCCCGTCCGCTCGCAGGGCGTGTGATCGATGCGGTGAATAAGCAGCGTCTGCTCCTCATTGTCTCGGTGCTGCTCTTTCTCCTGATGGTGGGCTTCCTCCTTGCGTATCGGCTGGAGATCGCGCTTTCGCTGCGCCTCATTCATGGGATCGTCTTCGCACTGGGGACGATGGCCTTGGCGGCGATGGCGGCGCTCGTGCTTCCTGCCCGGCGGAAGGGGGAAGGCATCGGCTACTTTGCCGTCTGCGGAAATATGGCGATGGTCGTGGGACCTTTAGTGGGACTCATCCTCATCGAGCACTTCGGCGCATCGACGCTGTTTCTCTTCCTTTCTCTGATGGCTGCGTGTGCGATCGTTTCAGGAAATGGGAAACGTCTGCCCGCGTAGGTGGTGCTGCCTTCGGGGGAGAGGCACCGCGGATTTCATGCTTCTGATTTCTTTGAAAAGAAGGCTCTTCCGGCGGTCATCTTAGGCGGACTTGTCTTTTTTGCCTACGGCGGTGTCCTGACATTCATTCCCCTGTATACGAGAAGCCTTGGGATAGGCTCTTATACGAGTCTCTTCTTCTTGGTCTTTGCGCTCGTCATCGTCGTATCCTGTCCATTTGTCGGCTACCTCTTTGATCACCATGGCTCGGACTATACGGTGTATCCGGGCTTCCTTTTCTTCTCGGCGGGCTTTCTCCTCTTCTTGCAGGTGGAGGGGCCTTTCCTCCTGCTCCTCTCCGCGGCGGTCTTGGGGATCGGCTTCGGTGCGCTGGCGCCTGCCTTCCAGACCATCGCGGTCAGCAGCGCGCCTCCTTCCCGCGCGGGCGTCGCGACATCGACTTATTTCTGGTCGCTGGATATCAGTGTCGGACTTGCCGCCGCATTCCTCGGGCTTTTTGCGGAGGCTTTCGGCTATTCTTTCATGTATGGCGGCATCTGCCTCGCCTCTTCGCTGGCCGGACTGGCGTATTACTTCATGTGGCGAAGAAAATAAAGGGCGCAGGGTTAGCCCCGGGGCGTGCTGCCCCTTGATTACGTTTGAAAGCCTCGATTGAATGAGAAATGAGAAATGAGAAATGCGAAATGTTGGTGCGGCGCATAAAAATATAGAAGCGCCGCAGAGTATAGATAATGGCGATGCCATGAGCTGACATTTCAGTGACTAGTCACCAGTCACTAGTCACGTAAGGCTTCTAATCCCTCATCCCTGTGTTCAAATTTCTCATTCATACAACAAAAACGCCGCTTCGCTTGCGCGAGGCGGCGTTTTGTGATGATGTTTGTGATTCGGCATCACGCGAAATTGGGAGGATGATTCTCTGGCCAGTGACCAGTCCCTAGTCCCCAGTCCCTATTTCTCAAATCCCTCTTTCAGCTGGCGGAGTCCTCGGGCGAGCGTTTCTCTCGGGCAGGCGAGGTTGAAGCGGAGGAAGCCTTCCCCTTCCTTGCCGAAGATGTATCCCATATCCAGCCAGAGGTGGCAGTCATAGAGGATCTTGTGCTCCAGCTCTTCGTTGGAGAGGCCGTAAGCGGAGGCGTCAACCCAGATGAGGTAAGTCCCCTCCGGCTCGATGAGCTTCATCTCAGGCATTTCTTTTTGGAAGAAGTTTCGGGCGAAGTCCAGATTTCCTTTGAGATAGGACTTGACGGCTTCGAGCCATGGGCGGCCTTCCCGGTACGCTGCTTCACTGGCAACGAGCCCCATGACATTCAGCTGGTCGTAGCCGAAGGCATCGAGCTCTTCCTGAAAGGCGCTGCGGAGCTCAGGATTCGGGATGAAGATGTTCGAATTCTGCAGACCGGCGATGTTGAATGTCTTCGAAGGCGCGGTGCAGATGATGGCATTGTCCGCTGCCTCGCGGCTGATGGTGGCGAAGGTCGTGTGGGTATAGCCGGGGTAGGTGAAGTCTTCATGGATTTCATCCGCGACGATCTTCACGCCGTGGATGAGGCAGATCTCTGCATATCGCGCAAGCTCTTCCTTCGTCCAGACGCGTCCGGCGGGATTGTGCGGCGTGCAGAGGAGCGCGAGCTTCACGCCTCCTTCGACGATCTTCTTTTCCATGTCATCGAAATCGATCTCATAGTGGCCTTCTTTCAGGACAAGGCCGCTGTTCACGAGGCGGCGGCCATTCTTCTCGATGGCGGAGAGGAAGGGATAGTAGACAGGCTGGTGAAGCAGGACGCCGTCCCCCGGCTTTGTCAATGCTTTGACAGCGATGTTGATGGCCGGCACGACGCCCGGGGTCTTGATGAGCCATTCCGGCTGGATGGTCCAGTGGAAATAGGTCTTCTGCTAGGTAGCAAGGGCTTCGAAGTAGGAGCTGCCTGCTTCCGAGTAGCCGAAGATGCCATGGTCTACGCGGGCATGAAGTGCGCGTGTGATGGGCTCGGCCACGCGGAAATCCATGTCTGCGACCCAGAAGGGAAGGACGTCCGCGGGTTTGCCGCGCTGCACGGCGAAATCGTACTTGAGGCAGCCGGTGCCTCTCCGGTCAATGATGGTATCAAGGTCAAGTGTATGCATAGGAAGGTTCTCCTTTCGCGGGCAGGGCTTGCCCGCTGAATCCGAATGAAGGCTTGCGGCAAATGAGGCGGCGTTTCCGTCATCCGCCGCTGGTTTCACACCGCTCATTCTCCCAGTGCCTGCGAGAGGTCAGCGATGAGGTCATTCACATCTTCGATGCCGACGGAGAGGCAGAGGAGACAGGCGGTGATGCCGCGGGACTCACGCTCCTCTTCTGTGAGGTCAGCGTGCGTCTGGGTGGCAGGGTAGGTGATGAGACTTTCTACGCCGCCAAGACTTTCTGCGAAGCGGATGAGGCGGACGGATTTCAGCACGCGGAGCGCTGTCTCATGGCTGTTGGTATAGAAGGAGAGCATAGCGCCGCTGCCGCGGGACTGCCGGTCGTGGATTTCTTTGTTTTTGAATCCGGCGAGGCCCGGATAGAGCACCTGCGTGATCTTCGGATGGCCGGCAAGCCACTCAGCGAGGGTCCCGGCATTTTTCTGCGCAGCTTCCATGCGAAGTGCCAGTGTCTTGATGCCGCGGGTGACGAGCCAGCTGTCCCATGGTGCGAGGCAGCCGCCGACGGTCTTATAGAGGAAACGGATCTTTTCCGCGATTTCTTTGTCCTTGCATACGACAAAGCCCGCGAGGGTGTCATTGTGTCCGGAGAGGTACTTGGTGCCGCTGTGGAGGACGATGTCTGCGCCGAAGTCGATCGGATTGCAGAAGTACGGGCTCATGAAGGTATTGTCCGCGATGAGGAGCGCGCCGTGCGAGTGCGCGAGGTCTGCCATGCGAGAGATGTCCGTCACCTGCATCATCGGATTCGTCGGCGTCTCGATGTAGATGGCTTTGACGGTGTCGTCCAGTGCAGCCTCTGCTTTGGAAATATCCGATGTGTCGACGAAGCGGAAATGAAGGCCGTTCTTCTCATTGATGAAGCGGAAGAGACGGATGGAGCCGCCGTAAAGGTCATCAGTGGAAAGGATCGTATCTCCCGGTTTGAAAAGTTTCATGACCATAGAGATCGCAGCCATGCCGGAAGAGTAGCTGGTACAGTCACACCCGTGCTCGAGCCGTGCGACCACCTTCTCTGTGCATTCCCGTGTCGGGTTCTGCACGCGGGCATAGTCATAGCCCGTGGACTGTCCGAGCTCCGGATGCCCGAAGGTCGCGGACTGAAATACAGGAACAGAAATGCAGCCGGTCGGATCTTTCCAGTCGCTGCCATGAATGCAGATCGTTTTTATATCCATCGTGGATTCTCCTTTTTATAGGTCAGGGGTATGGCGTGGTATGCGGTAGAAGCGCCGCGCAGCATGACCATATCCCTTTTTTTGTGTCCTTTTTCACTCCTGGTAGTAAAAAACAAGAGGAAAAGGGCATACTTCCCC
>OGQF01000420.1_pt1 | contig 35997 bp, 36 predicted proteins | sample 1553141 | NCBI WGS metagenome assembly OGQF01 (sample SAMEA2580005, study PRJEB22360) | human gut metagenome | biome: human gut; feature: human-associated habitat; material: faeces | place: Denmark | collected 2008/2010
ATTCCCTAAACTTAGAATAACACAAATATATTTAACAGTCAATATTTTTTAAATAAATTATTAAATTTATGTATCTAAATTTTTGTTTTAAAAAAACAGCCTGCAGAATTTACACTCTGCGGACTGTTTTTTATCTTTATACCATAAATAATACCATAAATATTAAAACTAATCTTTTTCAATTAAATCTCTTACAACAACCGATGCGAGAAGCAAACCTGCCGCAGCGGGAACAAAAGAATTGCTTGCAGGCGGAATACACTTCACGACAGGAATTTCCTTTGAGTACACTACTTTTAAGTGCTTAATTCCTTTTTTTCTCAACTCAAGACGCATTTTTTTTGCAAGCGGACAAACAGAAGTTTTTGAAATGTCGGAAATTTCAAGCATTTCAGGACACATTTTGTTACCCGTACCCATTGAAGAAATGACAGGTATTCCCTTTTCCGCCGCCTTTTGTACGAGAAATATTTTTGACGGCACACTGTCAATAGCGTCAACTATGTAATCGCAATCAAGTGAAAGACTTGAATTTTCATCAAAAAATTCCGTTACGGTATTCACAATGCAATCAGGGTTAATGTCTGCTATACGCTCTTTTTCAACATCAACCTTATTTTTACCGACAGTCGAATTATATGCAACAAGTTGCCTGTTGATATTTGAAACACCGACGGTTTTGCTGTCTATGACGGTAATTTCGCCCACACCTGCACGGGCAATCGCCTCTACTGCGTACGAACCTACGCCACCACAACCGAATATCATTACATGCGACTTTTGTAATTTTTCAAAATTTTCCTCACCTATAAGATTTATAGTTCTTGTAAAAATCGGCACAATTCCACAACCTTTTCAAATTATAACAACTTTGTTAATTTTACCAAAGATTATTGAAAAATGCAATCTCTTGTAGTATAATAAAAATACAAAATAGGAGTATTTTTACCCTTTTTTGAATAAATTACGGCAGTGCCGTATAGGAGGCAATTTTATGATTAACATTACAGCAAGAGGTTTTGACCTGAAACAAGGCGCAAAAGACGGTATAGAAAAAGAACTTAAAAGAGTTGAAAAAATGCTTCCGGACAACGCAGCGTTTAATGTAACACTTTCAAAAGTAAAAGACGGCTATAAGTGTGATATAACCGTAAAATATATCGGCTCATTCATTAAAGGCGAAGCAGTCGCAGAAAAAATCGAGCCGTCTATTGATATGGCAGTAGATGACTTCAAAAGAAAACTTCGCAAGTTAAAAACATACTTCAACGACAAAAAGAGAAAAGTTGCGATAGACGAAATTGCACAGGCAGTTGCTCCACTTGACGAAGAAGAAATTTCAATGGAAAACTTTGATGAATTTGACTACTCATCAACTGCCATAAACAGAACAAAAGAAATTTCTCCGCAGGTAATGACAGACGATGAAGCAATAGTTCAAATGGAAATGCTCGGACACAATTTCTTTGTTTATCTTGGTGTTGACAGTGAAACTAAAATTATTTACAGAAGAAAATCAGGCTACGGTTTGTTAATATGTGATTGAAAAGGGCTGTTTTCAGCCCTTTTCTAATATATAATCAAAAAGATAAGGAAAGGAGATATATACTATGAAAAAGATAACATCCGTATTTTTATCACTTATGTTTATAATTACAACAATCAGCATAGGAAGTATAACGGCATTTGCCGAAACCACATCAAAATATTGGGAACCTCTACCAGGTCATCAGGACGTAACACCGTATGTAAACGGCGTCAAATTCGGTGGTGAAATAGGAGATTATTATGATAGAGAAACGGGTCAAATAACTTTCACATACGAAGGAGAAGGAGTTGTTACAGGATGGGAATTTCCTCTTTCACAGGAAGGAAAAGATTATGAAATCATTTCTCAGGAAGGCAATAAAATAACATTTGTATTTACAGAAGCAAATAAAAATCATGAAATGCCCTATGTCAATGTGCTCGTTGACTTTGATGAAACAAGCAGTCAAACAACTCAAACAGAACAGCAAACAGAAATAGAAAGTACAAGCAGTACCTCTGTTTCCGAAACTCAAGAAACTGCAACAAATGCAACAACAGAAAAGAACGATAATCTAAACACTGTGAAAATACTCATTCCTGCTTTAGCAGTTGTATGTATTGTTGTAATAGTAATTATTGCAATTAAAAAACATAAAAAGTAATTATAAAACAAAAAATTGAGGTATCAAATGATACCTCAATTTTTTATTTTTCTAAATGCTCAATAGCATATTCTGCTTCTTCTTCAGTAAATTTTTCTCCGTATTCAGATATTAACTGTTCCTTTATTGCATTTGGAGACATTGCCATACTTTCCTGATATGTGCGTGCTTTTTCCAAAGCGTTTTTCTTAAAATCTGCTTCCAAATTGTCTATTGCATATTGAGCAGCTTCTTTACTGAAATCTTCTCCGTATTCCGAAGTTAATTGGTCATATATACCTTGTTTTGACATATGCATCGTATCGCTGTAAGTTTGAGCTTTCTTTAAAGCTGATTTATATTCAACGGGTACTTTTTTCTCTGTTGTCGTTTCTTTTTTAGTTGTACTTTCTGTCTGTTCTTGTTGTTCGACTATTGTCGTCTCTTCTTTTTTTGTTGTTTCGACATCGTTACTATCATCTGAAGAGAAGAAACTGCTGACAATTCCCAAGCCGATTAAACAAGCAAGAACTATAAGAACTATTTTCCATGCAGGCATTTTCTTTTTCGGGGGTTGTGAAACAGGCACTTGATTGTTAGGAACATATCCGCCGTTTACAACACCGTTTTCAAAAGGTGCATTGCATTTTGAGCAAAACTGAGCATTGTCATCGTTTTGTGTACCACATTTACTGCAAATTTTCATAATTTTTTCTCCTTTAAATATATGAATTATTTTATTTTCGGCACGAAATATCAGAAACTCATCTTTGTATTCATTTCTTTCGATACCGTTTTTTCTTTTTTAAAAATTACTTATACTTAATTAAAACTTGAAATTAAATACAAAACTATATTAGTTTACATAAATATTAACACATAAGTGTTTATTTGTCAACATATGTAGTCATAAGAAGATAGTATTTAACATAAACTATATATGAGGTGATTATATGTTCAAGCCCACACTCGACCCATATATAGTCGGAAATGTTATTTCTGAATTCAGAAGAAAAAAGGAACTTTCACAAGAAGTTTTAAGCGGTCTTGCAGATATAGGTCGCTCACATTTAAGTGCCATTGAGCGAGGCGAACGAAAACCAACTCTTGAAACACTGTACAAAATTTCAAACGCTCTCGGCATAAAAATGAGCGAGATTATTGCAGAAATCGAAAAAAGATTGTAAAAAAATCCCTGTTATGACAATTATTTTATCATAACAGGGATTTTTTTGTTATGCTGACAGCATACTATAAATTTACATAGCTTGACGGTACAAAAATAATTACAGAAAACACAATTACATAGCAAAATGAAATTATAAATGTTTTTACTATCTTTTTATTTTTAGGGTTGATATTTTTTATTAGCGGAGATTTACTGAAAACACCGCCTACATCAAAACCGACCAAGTACGGCATTAATATTCCGAAAACCACAAAACATATATTTCCGACAATACCTATAAAATTACCTATATAGTATTGAGAAAAGGCATAGATTAAAAGAATGACAGTTGAGTGAAACAACAACGACGAAATAACACTTGACGGTTTGTCTTCTTTTATCAACGGAATTGATAATATAAACTTTTCAAATTTACTTTTTTCGTTATTGTCCTCAACAACTTTTTCAGGCAGTTTATATGCATTATAAACACCGTTTACACTCAAAAAATCATTTCTTAACTGCGAAATATCAGCATATCGCATATCGGGATTTTGATTTGTACATTTCAATATAATATTCCTGTACATACCGTTGTGCAATTTTTCACAAGGCATAGTTTTTTCAAGTAAATAGTTCATTAATACGCCTAAAGAATATATATCTGTTCTTGAGTCGCTTTGACCGAAACCGAACTGTTCGGGAGCCGCAAACCCGACTGTTCCCAAAATATTTGTATCCTGACACTTTTCATTTTTTACAACTCGTGATATTCCCAAGTCTATAATTTTTATTACTCCGTCATTGCTCAAAACAATGTTTTGCGGTTTAATATCTCTGTGAATAATATTTTCTGCGTGCAAACAATCAAGAGCATTAAAAACAGAAAGCATAATTTTATTAAAAATATCATTGTCAACAGTTTTACACTCGACCAAATTGCTTATGGTTATTCCGCTGACATATTCGCACAATGCGCAAAAATTCCCGTCGCACATTTCAACATCATATACTTTTGCAATATTTCGACAATTGAGATTTTTAGCCTTTTCGTAAACCGAAACAGCGTCATCGGACAAAACTTTTTTTACCATTATAACTCCGTTAAATTCATTTTCCACTAAAACAGAGTTTTTGCTCAACGGTTTTATTTCATTAAAGCTCCACAATTTGATTTTTTCTTCTTTATCCAAAACTAACATACCTCTTGATTTTTTTTCAAGTTTATTCTATCATAAGTACTGTATTTTTGAAAGGACAATATCTATGAATAAAACAACAAGTGAATTGCTTGAACTGCTCAAAGATGAAAAAAACATTTTCAAATTTGTAAATGATGAAAAAGACAACTTAATTGCAGATAATCCCTGCATACTGCTTCAAAAAATAATTGAAAGCAAAAATCTTAACAAAAAAGAAGTTATAAATAAATCAAATCTCGATAAAACTTATGCCTATCAAATTTTTTCAGGCGTTAAAAGTCATCCGTCAAGAGACAAAATAATTATGCTCGGGTTCGGTATGAATGCCACGACTAAAGAAATGCAATCAATTTTAAAGTCTTTTTGTTTAGCAGAACTATATGTCAGAGACAAACGGGACTGTGCAATTTTATATTCGCTTCAAAAAGGCGACAGTCTAATTGATACAAACATTACACTTCAAGAACTGAATTTACAAATACTTGAATAAAAAACGAACTCTAAAAAACGGACTCTGTTGAGTCCGTTTTTTTATGATTTTTTAAATGCTTTTGCAGCGTCAAATTGGTTAAATTTTCTTGAACACTTATTTTTTTCTGCCTCAAGACTTTTCATAATTGCCCTTGCAATGAGGAAACCGCAAACGCCTGCGAAAGTTCCGACAACAACACCTGCAATAACATCGGTCGGATAATGCACCATCAAATAAATGCGTGAAAGTCCCGTACCGATTGCGACAAACACGGGTAAAAAGCTCCATGCCTTTTTGCCGTCACTTCTCAAACAAAGTGCAATGGAAACTGCAATTTCAAAAGCTCCTGTTGTATGTCCGCTCGGGAAACTTCTGTCGCTCTCTACCAATGCACCTACATTTGAGTACCACTGATAGAAAACATCGTCTGCAAGGGTAACATACGGTCTTGCCCTGAACACAAGCGGTTTTAAAATGACATTTGTAATCAATGTACCTATTAAAATAGAAATGAAAACTGCAAATCCGTACTTTCTTGTTTTCTTAAACAAACATAGCACAAATCCCAAAACAAGCATAGGAATGATAAAAAACTCATCGCCGAAGCAAGTAAAAAAGTTTGCGATTGCCGTCATTACCGAACTTTGAATACTGTGAAAAAACTCAAAAACTGAATAGTCAAAACTGTGAAAAGTTGAATCAATCCAAGTACCCATATCAAGTGTTAAAAATTGATACATAATTGCCTCCTTTGTAAAAATACATACAAAATACTACACTTATAATATCATAAAATTTCCATTTCTTCAATACCTAAAACATCATTGCTTTGATTTTGTTCCAAACTCTCGACACTTTTAAGATTTTTTTGGATAATGTCGTTTCTCTTTTCTGCGTCGTCGATAACTTTGCCTGCGTCGTCTATTTTTTTCTTTGCCTTTTCAAGCAACTCTGCAAACTTCAAATACTGTGTTTTTGCAGCGCCGAGAACTTTCCAAACTTCGTTCGCTTTTTGATTGATTGCAATAGTTCTAAACCCCATTGCCAAAGAATTGAGAAGTGCCGTAACAGTTGACGGACCTGCTATCATTATACCATCCTTTTGGAGTTGTTCTGCAATTCCGTTTTTGGAAGATGCAATTTCGGAATAAAGACCTTCTGTTGCCAAATAGAGAATGGCAAACGGTGTAGTATAAGGAGGCGCTATATATTTTTTAATTTGTTTTGCCTCATTTTTCACTGTTGCTTCAAGTGCCTTTTTCGCAGATTCAACACCTTGCAAATCTCCGCTTTCTGCAAATGCCGAAAGCCTTGCATAGTCTTCCATAGGAAATTTTGAGTCTATGGGCAAATACACAATCTCATTATTTTCGCTATTCGGTATTCTTACTGCAAACTCTACTCTGCCGTCGTACTTTAAATTTGTCTGAACATTTTTATCATACATAGACGGTATTGTTTCGTTCAAAATATTTTCGAGTTGCACTTCTGCCCATGTACCCCTTGATTTAACATTAGTCAAAATTCTTGACAATCCCTGCACATTATCTGTCAAGCCGTTTGAAAGTTTTTGCATTTCTCCAAGCGATTTATAAACATTTTCAAGTTGTTCCGAAACGGCTTTAAAACTTGAGCCTATCCTTTGATTTAATGTTTCGTTCAGTTTTTCGTCAACTGTTTTTCTCATTTCCTCAAGTTTATTTTCGTTGCTTTGCTGAAGTGATTGAACGGCGTCATTTACTTTTTTTGAAATATCTTCTCCCTGCTGAACATTTGCAACTCTTATAGTGTCCAACTTATTATTAATGTTTTCAGATATTTCAAGATTTTGTTTATAACTTTGCCGTGCCATATTCGACAAACCCGAGTTCACGGCATTTGACAAGTTGTTGATATTACTGTTAAGTAACTCCAATCTCTCGTCTTTTTCAGTTTTAGGCTTTTTTATCAAGTTTGCAATTCCTATCACGGCAACTGCAACTAAAAGCAAAATAATGATAATGTTGTGAATTTCCATATTTTCAACCTCCGAAAACATTTTAGCATACACCGTATTTTAATACAACTTATAATGATTTTAAAAAATATAAAGAGAAAAAAACTGTACAGTTATTGATTTTATTACTTTAATATGCTAAACTACCAAAGAGGTGATTTTATGGAAAAATGGAAAGAAAATTTACGAAAAATCACTCCGTACACTCCCGGAGAACAAAGCAAAAATAAAAACATCATAAAACTAAACGCAAATGAAAATCCCTACCCGCCTTCTCCGAAATCAATAGAAGTGTTTAAAAACTTTGATTGTGAAAAACTGAAATTTTATCCCGACGCAAACTCAAACAATCTTAAAAAATCAATAGCAGACTTTTACGGCGTCAAACCTGAAAATGTGTTTGTTGCAAACGGCTCCGATGATGTTATAGCCATTGCCTTTCAGTCATTTTTCTGTTCAAAAAAGCCTGTGTTTTTTCCCGATATTACATATAGTTTTTATCCCGTATGGTGTGAATTATTTAAAATTCCGTATCAAACAATCCCCGTTGATGAAAATTTTAAAATAAATTTTTCCGACTATGAAAAAGAAAACGGCGGCGTTATCATACCAAATCCAAACGCTCCTACTTCAATCGGAGAAGACGAAGAATTTGTGGAAAATCTATTGAAATGCAATCAAGACTCCATTGTTATAATAGACGAGGCTTACGCCGATTTTTCAGAATACACCTGCGTACCTCTCATTAAAAAATACAAAAACCTTGCAGTAACAGGTACATTTTCAAAATCTCGTTCTCTCGCAGGTCTCAGAATAGGCTTTGCAATAGCAGATAAAGAATTAATTTCTGTTTTGGAGGCAGTTAAAAACAGTTATAACAGTTACTGTGTTGACTCACTTTCAATAGCAGTTGCCTCTGCAAGTATAAAAGACGAAGATTACTTCAAAGAAACAGTGCAGAAAGTTAAAAACACCCGAAAAAAAACAACTGAAAAACTTCGTGAACTCGGTTTTGATGTTTTAAATTCACAGACAAACTTTGTTTTTGCTACGATAAAAGACAAGTCGATGAAAGATTTATTTGAGTATTTAAAAAGCAAAAACATCTTCATCCGTTATTTCAATCTGCCGAGAATAGATAACTATATCCGTATTACAATAGGGACAGATGAAGAAATGGAAATATTGTTGAACGAAACAGAAAACTATTTAAAAAATAACAATACCGTATAGAAATAAAAGACTGAATGTATGAAAACCACACATTCAGTCTTTTTGTTATTTTTAAATATAAACAAAAAACAGAAATAACTGTACGAGATTTTTTTAAAACTCAACTTTTACAAAATGTTTTCCCGTATCCGATTTAATCTTTAAAATCCCGCAATTTCCGACTTCATACTCTTCAAAAACATAATCACAGTCGGAAATGATTTTTTTAGGATTTTTATGTAAATACACTATGCTGTCTGCATTAAATTTTGTCGATTGCTCAAAATTCAACTCAAAAATATTTGAATTTTTATTATATTTAAAATCAATTATATTTCCGCAAATTTTTTGAGGATACGGTCTTGAAAGTGCATTTATAACAGGAGATTTCAAAACTTTATCATAATAGCACCAATAAACAGAACTCCACTTTCTCTCATTGAAAAAATCAATCAAATGTTCAATATGTGCCACCCATTTTGTACCGGAAGTGTAACCGCCCCACTCACCGACAATCACAGGCATTTCCAATCTTTTTTGAGATTTTTCATGTTCTTCAAAAATAGAGTCAACACGCTCGTTGCTTGCATATTTGTATAACGGAGAATCTACAAACAAATCGTATCCGTGCGGTGCAAATGCAACATTACTTTCTCTGTTGCCGTCAACACATATTGGCGGTGCACTGTAAGGAATTCCCAAATTTGAATAGTAACTGTTTTCCATCAGTAAAACACCTTTGCTTGTAACGCTTCTTAATGCTTTTGCACATTTATTCAAAAACGGAGTATATACATTTTCATCAAACTTTTTGATGATTTTTTTATTTTTAACTACTATACTGTGAAATGATTTTTTATTGCCGAAAATTTCTTTTAATGCCTTAATCTTTTTCACAGAAAACATTTCAACAAAAATTTTACCGATAAGTTTTAAAAAGCCGATTTTTTCTCTGCCGTTTTCAAAACACTTTTCAGCATTAAACTTTTTAAAGTTCTTACCGTTTACAGACTTGTTTACCGTGTTCAGAGTTTCTTCTGCTATGTTTGTAAAAACTTTTTTACCGTCACTTCCCGGATACGGCTCGTTGAAAAAGTCAAACCCGAAAAACGCAGGGCTGTCACAGTATCTTGCAGTGACATATTTTATCATATCGCAGTAATAATCTTGTAAACCTTTCCCGTTTACCTGCTCATTTGCCCAAAATGAGTCAAAAGATTTTTGCACTGCGTTAGAATAAAAATACCCCTCTGCCCAAATAAAAAGTGCCTTTTTAAATTTATAACCTTTGCTCAAACACGCCCAATCGGGAGCACCGTCGCCGATTTTCCCGAACAAATCTTGATGCAAATCAAGGAAAAAATATATTTCATATTTCTCACACAGAGATACGATTTTGTCAATTTCCTTTAAATATTCTTCATTGTAAACATTTGGCTCAGGTTCAATGGCGTCCCAAATTATACCTAAACGAATTATATTAAATCCGAGTTCTTTAAGTTTTTTTATTCTGCTTTCATCAAATTCAAATATATATCTTTTCTTTTTTGAAAATAAAATTTTTTTCTTTCCTTTGTTTACATAGTTAATTCCGTTGAAAATTCGTTCCCTGCCAAAATCGTCTGTAAAATATGTTCCGTTCGCAAATATTTTCTCCATTTTATCTCCTCACAAAAGTTAATAATACTATTATATTATAATAATATCGCATATTCAACATTTTCAAAGAGATTTTACATTTACTTTTTGTGAGTTTTATATATAAACTGATTTAAAAACTGCGTAAACAGAAAATTAAAATTGTTTATTTTTCAAGAAAATAAAACTAATTATTACATAAAGGCTAAAAAGCGTGTGCAAAAATGGCACACGCTTTTCTTTATAAAACCTTTTCTTCTATTCACCTTTGTCCATTCAAGATAAAATAAATAATAAAATCAAAAAATAATCAAATTCAAAATATATAAAACTATTCCTCATTGCCCGCTTTACAAACTATACTTTCAACCAAATTTATTAAATCTTTCTCGCTGAAAGCAGACTTTGAATTGATTCTTTTTAGCGGTATATTCATATGTTCAAGTGCTCTGTTTTTTTTACTGTCTCTGGCTACTTGTATTTCTTTGTTATGCTCTTGACCGTCAACTTCAATAGCCAAAACAGGATTTTCAAGAACATTTACAATAGTAAAATCAACATGAGTTCTTTCATTCAAAACAAAATTTCTTATATCATTATGTGTATTTAAATAATGTTTATCTGTAACAAGTTCGGCTAAAGGCAATTTTGCAAATACTGTAAATTCTTTATGCTCGTTGCAAAATTTTTCTAAAGTTTCAAATACCTTTAACTCAAATGGATTACTGCAATTTTTCTTTTCAACATATGTTGGCATTTGTTTATATAAATAATCAAATAGGCACACTGTTTTATCCGGTATCTCTTTACCATACTTATCAATATACAATATTAGATTTTTAATTAAAGGCGAGCGAGATAAAAAATACTTTTTATCAGTAACCAAAACAAATTTGTCTTTTGCTCTTGAAACTGCAACATTAACAAGCTCCGGAGTGAATAAATTATGCTCACCGGATAAATGTTTATTACAAAAACTCAAATCATTTAATACAGTTGAAAAATAAACATTTTCTTTTCCCCTGCCTTGAAACGAATGAATTGTTCCGCAGTTATCTTGATAATTTGCAAATTGTTTTTTTAATAATTCTTTTTGATTTGTGAAAGGTGTTATAACATATGAATCAGATAGATTTCCTTCACATTGATCATTTATAGAATATATTTCACGCTCATTGCTAAACGAAAGATCATTATATTCTGAATACTTTCCCTTTTCAACATCTATTAATTCCATTGCGTCTGTATTAGCGTTTTTGTATATAATTAATTCATTATCATAATAAAACTGATTACAATAATTAATTATATTATAATCACATCTATAATGTTCTTTAAGTAATGTAGGTTCAACAAAAAACGCAGACTTTATTGCATTCAAAAAATCATTATTAAAATACTTTAAATTTTCATTTATATTTGAATCATCAATATTAAACTCATTATTACCTGTAATAGCACTTAACTGCTTACTGTCTCCTGATATTACACAGTTTTTGGCATAAAACAATGCAGAAAGTCCTGAAATCACATCACATTGTGTAGCCTCATCCATAATAACATAGTCAAACTTAGTCTTGCCATTTCTATATTCATAAAAATTACTCGGCAATGAATCCACCGTAGTTAAAGTTAACGGGAAAAAGTTAGTAATCATCTGTACAAGCCTGCTTTTTTCTTTTAGGAAATCGCTGTCATAAGAATTATTCTTTAACTGCTTCTTATATTTTCCCTTAAATAACTCAATTTCTTTAACTAACTCATCAAATTCTTGGTCACTCTTAAAATAGTATTTAACAAGTGCCGTTTTAAACAATTCAATAGATTTTTGACAATATAGATTTGTGTATAAGTCGTTTATTTCGTTTTTCAGTTTATTAAAATCATTTTTATTAATAAACATATCAAGTTCAAATATTTTTCGATTTAAATAAATAGTTTCAAGTTCCCATTTTAAAAACAAATATTGTTTGAAAAAGTCATTTGATTTAATTCCCCAAAACAACAAGGCAATTATCACATCAAATATTGATGTCTTTCTGTTTATATTGTCATTGTATTTTTCTATTTTATTTGATACTTTATCAATGACTTCGGATAATTGATCAAGTTTTAAAAATCTAAGCCAAAACGGCAATTTACCTAAAAAATCTTCACTGTAAGCTTCTTTGCGTTTTTCGATATGTCTTCTTTGATTTTCAAGTTCCGCAAGTTCGTTTTTCTTCTTTACAAGTTCATTTAATTCAAGTTCTTTTTCTCTCACAAAAGCATAATCAAAATTAAGTTTTGCAATATCCGGCTCTTTTATATCAACAAATTTTTCAACTTGTTCTTGATAATTTTTTATATCTTCCAATATATTTTCAAACAAGGCGGTTGTATAACCACTATTACCTAATCTGACATATATTTTAGGCAAATCCACCTTATCAAGCTCTTCACCTATATTATTGATTGCAGAATTATTTTTAGATATAACAACTATTTTTTTATTTCTGTAAAGAAGATTAGCTACAATATTTAAAATTGTAGTTGTTTTTCCGGTGCCTGGCGGTCCTTCAATAAAAGAAACCTTTTCAGATAAAGATTTTTCTATTGCAGTCTTTTGCGATGCATTTGAATTACTGAATAAAAGTATCGGTCTGTCTTCAGCATCAATAATACTATTATTAAACTCGGCTTCCGTTACAAATGGGAATAACAAATTATCTTCAGATTCAAATAAGTTTTCAAAAATAACATCTAATAGTTTAATTTTATTATCCAAAGAAACAAGGTCTGATTGTTGCTCTGGCGTTAATGATTTTTTTCGTTTAAAATTTCAATTTCACTAAGTAAAATCTGTTTATAATAATTATACAGTCTTTTCAAATTTTCTTCTAAAGATTCAAAGTCATCAATTCCATTATTTTTGCATTTGATATATTTTAAAAACTCTTTATTGTTATCGTAATTTAAATCTATATCATTTATATTGCTTATATTCATTAATTTCAAATCATCTTCAACATTATTCTTATTAGCAAAATGCCACTTAATTTGATTACCGTCAAAATCATAAATATCTGACCAAAACGCTTTACCGTTTTTAGAATAAATTTTTACAGGCTTTTCATATTTTATAGCAAATTTAATTTTATCAACAATTAAATTATTACTCATTCCAATCCCTCTTTTTACCGATAACATATCTGATTATTTTTCTTTATGCCCTAATATTTTCCAGCACTGAATTTATCAAGATTAACTTAACTATTTCTACACTTTACAATATTGACTTTATAACATTGATATTCACTCATATTTCACTTTTATTAATCTGATTGAATATTCTATTTTCTGCAATAAATTTTACTTTTTAAAACTATATTATAACAATATCATAAAAGTATATAAAAAATCAATAAAAATTCCAATATTGGAACTTTTATTGATTTTAACACTCAACTATTCCGAAACATCTAACTGTTTTCTATGCACTTTTTCTTAAATATATTAAATCATCTACTCATGCTTCCAACAATACTGCGTTTGCGATGCTTGGAATAGTTCTGCCCTGTTTACTCGAAGTCGGACTCATCAAAGCACCTGTGGCTATGAACAAAACTTTTTTATAATTTTTATTATTCATATTTTTAATTATATGCGAACATAGCACACTGCCTGCACAACCACATCCCGAACCGCCTGAATTTACATCTTGTTTTTCTCTGTCGAAAATCATCAATCCGCAATCGTTGTGTTGTTTTTTTATATCTATACCACTGTCTTCAAGCAAATCATAAAGCAATCGGCTTCCTGTTTCGCCTAAATCTCCTGTCAAAATCAAATCGTAATCTTCAGGATTTGTTTCAGTGTCTTGTAAAAAATCTCGAATAGTCCTTGCAGCAGCGGGTGCCATTGCAGCACCCATATTATTTGCGTCGGTAATTCCGTAGTCTGTTATTGTTCCTATATGTGCTTTTGTAATTTTTACACCGTTGCCGTTTGGCTTAACGACTGCACAACCTGCACCCGTTACAGTCCATTGTGCAGTAGGCGGTCTTTGTCCGCCGTATTCTAAAGGAAAACGGAACTGCCTTTCACTTGAACAAAAATGACTCGAAGTCGATGCAACGCAACAGTCTGCTCCTGCATCAACAAGCATTGCAGAAGTTGCCAAAGTAAGTGCCATTGTAGAGCAAGCACCATACATACCGATAAACGGCACATTAATATCTTTGAACGCAAAACACGAACCTGTACATTGGTCAAGCAAATCACCGCCAAGAATGAAATTTATTTCTGACGGTTCAACATCTGCTTTTTTCAAGGCACGCATAACTGCATCTTTCAGCAATTCCGATTCGGCAAGTTCAAATGACTCCTGTCCCATCGTAGAATCAACATATATCATATCAAAGTCATCTGCAAGCGGTCCATCGCCCTCTTTTTCTCCGCAAACTCCTGCACTTGCAATAATGACAGGCGGATTTTCAAACTCTATTGTTTTGCCATGTATTTTCATATAAAACACCTCAATGTTATTATTGCCAAAACATTGACAAATATAGTAAAGATAATAATTTATTTGCAAACATGCAAACAAATTAAAATATTGATATAATTATATTGATATAATTATTAAGATGAGGTGAATTATAATGAAAAAACATATAACTGTCATAATAACAATTTTAATTATTTTAGTTTTAATGTTTCCCATTCGCACACAGTTAAAAGACGGCGGTACGGTAGAGTACAAATCACTTACATATAAAATCTCAAAAGTTAAACGCCTAATTTCTGAAGAAGAAGCAGAAAAAGAAGGCAAAGTACAAAATTACGATAGAGGAATTATTGTAGAACTGTTTGGTTTTGAAATTTACAATGATGTTGAATAAAAAAAACGGGCAAATGCCCGTTTTTTTTTACATCGTTTTATTAAATTAACCAAGAAGTTCTTTAAGAATTTTTGTAACTTCGCTTGCAGGAGCTTTACCTCTCAATGCACGCATTGACTGTCCAATAAGGAAGTTGAATGATGCGTCTTTACCGTCTTTATACTCGTTTACGGCTTTTTCATTATTTGCAAGCACTTCTTCTATTGCAGTTTTGATTGCACTTGTATCGCTCATCAGTCCCATATTATTTTTATCAATATATTCCTGTGGGTTAACATCTTCTTCAAAAACTGCTTTAAATGTTTTCTTTGCGGAATCACGGCTTATTTTACCTGCTTTGAGAAGATTGATGACTTCGCCAAGAGATTCTGCTCTGAAATTCATATTTTCAGGCAATGTTGAAGTATCATTAAGAAGTTTCATCAACTCTCCGAGTACCCATTTTGCACTTTCTTTCGGGTCGTTTGTAACTTCAATTGTTTTTTCAAAAATTCTTACAAGATATACGCTTGAACATATATTTGCCGTGTCTTTTTCAGAAAGACCGTATTCATTGATATATCTTTGCTTTTTAACATCGGGAAGTTCAGGCAAACTTAATTTAATCAAAGAAATGGTTTCATCCGAAATTGAAATCGGAGGAATGTCGGGTTCGGGAAAATACTTATAATCCTGAGCATCTTCTTTACTTCTCATAGCATAAGAATAGCCTTTTGAATCATCCCATCTTCTTGTTTCCTGAACAACTTTTTTACCGTCTTCTATCAAGTCTATCTGACGGGCAGACTCATGTTCAATAGCACGATGAATACCTTTGAAAGTATTGATATTTTTCATTTCTGTTCTTGTACCGAGTTCATTACTGCCGACAGGTTTAACAGAAACATTGACATCCGCTCTCAAAGAACCCTCTTGCATCTTACAGTCAGACGCACCTATAAACTGAAGAATTTCACGCAATTTTTCAACATACTCAACCGCTTCATCAGCAGACTCAATGTCAGGTTCGGAAACGATTTCCAAAAGAGGAACACCACAACGGTTATAGTCAACAAGAGTACAATCGCTGTATGCGTCGTGTACAAGTTTACCTGCGTCTTCTTCCATATGAATTTCTTTTATTCTGACCTTTTTCATTCCGCCTTTGGAAGAATGAATTTCAACATATCCGTTTTGACAAATAGGCAAATAAAGTTGAGAAACCTGATACGCTTTCGGCAAATCGGGATAAAAATAGTTTTTACGGTCAAATTTATTGTACTGTGTTATTTCACAATTCGTAGCAAGTCCTGTTCTTATGGCATATTCCACTACTTTTTCATTTACAACAGGAAGCGTGCCTGGCATACCCGAACAGATTTCACAAACATGAGTGTTCGGTTCGCCGCCGAATTCAGTTGTGCAAGAACAAAAGATTTTTGTTTTTGTTGACAATTCTGTATGAACTTCAAGTCCGCATACAAGTTCGTATTCAGCCATCTTTTATCCTCCTTACACAAATTTTGGTTTTTGTTTATGATAATCGGTTGCGTTTTGGAAGCAATTTCCTGCACCGAGTATTGTTTTTTCATCAAACGGTTTGCCTATAAGCTGAAGACCTATCGGCATTGAATTCTTATCAAATCCGCATGGAATTGATAAAGCAGGAACACCTGCAATATTAATCATTACGGTATAAATATCGCCGAGATACATTTGAAGAGGGTCGGACAAACCTTCACCCATTTTCAACGCTGTTGTCGGTGCAACAGGTCCGAGCAAGAAATCATACTTTTCAAAAGCATCATTAAAAGCCTTTGAAATAAGACCTTTTGCCTGAAGTGCCTTTTTATAATATGCGTCATAATATCCGCTTGAAAGCACAAAGTTGCCGAGCATTATTCTCTTTTTAACTTCTCTCCCAAAACCTTCGCTTCTTGATTTAAAATAAACATCACGAAGATTTTCACAATTTTCGGCAGAAAAGCCATATTTAATACCGTCAAATCTTGAAAGGTTTGAACAAGCCTCTGCACACGCAATTATATAATATGCAGGAATAGCGTACTCAACAATCGGCATAGGAAATTCTTCAACTTCTGCGCCGAGAAACTTCAAAACACTTGCCACTTCCATTACAGACTTTGCAACTTCTTCGTTTATACCTTCACCGAAATAATCGGACGGAATTCCTATAACTTTGCCTTTCAAATCGAAATTTTCTATATCTTCAAGCGTGAACTCACTGCCTGCCATAGATGTTCCGTCTTTTTCATCTTTTCCGCTGATAATTGAGAAAAGAGCGGCAGCGTCCATAACATTTTTAGAAATAGGACCTATTTGGTCAAGCGATGAAGCATAAGCAATAAGTCCGTAACGAGAAACAGAACCATAAGTCGGTTTAAGTCCTGTTACACCGCAGAAAGAAGCCGGTTGTCTGATTGAACCGCCTGTATCCGAGCCGAGTGCGATAACTGCTTCTTCAGCGGCAACTGCTGCCGCAGCACCACCTGATGAGCCACCGGGTACACGCTCTTTATTCCACGGGTTTTTTGTTGCACCGAAATACGATGTTTCTGTTGTAGAACCCATGGCAAACTCATCCATATTGAGTTTACCGAGCGTAACTGCTCCGCTTTCATCCAACTTATTGACAACCGTAGCATTATATGGCGGTACAAAATTTGACAAAATTTTTGAAGAACAGGTTGTTGCTTCGCCTTTTGTACAAATATTGTCTTTTACTCCGACAGGAACACCTGCAAGCAATCCCAACTCTTCGCCGTTGTCAATCTTTGACTGCACACTTTTTGCCTTTTCAAGTGCAAGTTCTGCATTATATGAAGTATAGCAGTTGTATGTTTCATCTCTTTCTTCAATTTGCTTTACAACTGCCTCTACAACTTCTGTTGACTTAATTTCTTTGTTTTTAATTTTCTGTGCAAGTTCAAGCGCACTAAATTCTGAAATATTCAATTCTGCGCCCTCCTTACTCTACCGTCTTCGGAACTACAAAACAACCGTCTTGTTTCATAGGTGCATTTGCAAGTATTTTTTCATTTTCCATTGACGGTTTAACTTCATCTTTTCTCATTACATTTGTAATCGGGAAACTGTGGCTCATTGCCTCGACGCCGTCTGTGTCAAGTTCATTGAGTTTATCTATATATGTTAAAATATCCTGAAGTTCACTGCCGATAGATTTTTCTTCTTTTTCGGACAATTCAATTCTTGCAAGGCTTTCAAGATATTTAACGAGTTTATCGTCAATTTTCATTTTTACACCTCAGTTTTTTTCAACAGGTCTGCGAAGTTTAATGTGGACTTCTCTGAGTTGTTGCTCGGAAACATAGTTTGGAGCGCCGAGAAGCATATCTTGTGCATTTGAATTCATCGGAAATGCGATAACTTCACGGATATTTTCTTCATCTTTAAGAAGCATAATCATTCTGTCAACACCCGGAGCCATACCTGCGTGAGGCGGAGCACCATAGTGGAAAGCATTGAACAATGCACCAAACTTTTTCTCTACATCTTCAGCAGTATAGCCTGCCATTTCAAATGCTTTAATCATTATATCGGGACGATGGTTACGAACAGCACCTGAAGAAAGTTCAACACCGTTGCAGACAATATCGTACTGATATGCTTTAATTTCAAGCGGGTCTTGATTTAAAAGTGCGTCCATCTCGCCTTGAGGCATTGAGAATGGGTTGTGAGTAAATATCAATTTACCCTCTTCGTCTTTTTCATACATCGGGAAGTCTGTGATAAAGCAAAGGTCAAATCTGTCTTTGTCTATAATGTCCATTCTTTCGCCGAGTGCAGTTCTGATTTGACCTGCATAAGTATCAACAACTTTTTTAGCGTCACTGATAAAGAACAATGTATCATCGGGTTTAAGAGAAAGCATATTGCGAAGTTCCTCTTTTTTCTCATCTGAAAGGAATTTTGCAATAGGACCTTTATAACTTCCGTCTTCAAGAACTGTGATATATCCAAGACCTTTCATACCAATAGAAAGAGCGTATTGAAGCAATTTTTCAAAGAAAGATTTGCTCATTTTTGCACAACCGGGTGCAACTATACCTCTAACTGTTTTCTTTTGGAAAGGTTTAAAATCTACCGTTTCAAAGTACTCTGAAAGGTCGCAAATTTCAAGTGGGTTGCGAAGGTCGGGTTTATCTGTACCGTACTTGAGCATTGCCTCTTCGTAAGGTATTCTCTTAAACGGTGCGGAACTTACTTTTTTACCGTTGCCGAATTTTGAAAATGTATCATAAAGTACATCTTCAGCAACAGCAAAAACATCTTCCTGAGTTGCAAAAGCCATCTCAAAGTCAAGCTGATAAAACTCACCGGGAGAACGGTCTGCCCTTGCGTCTTCATCTCTGAAACAAGGAGCAATTTGGAAATATTTATCAAAACCTGAAGCCATAAGCAACTGTTTAAATTGCTGCGGTGCTTGAGGCAGAGCATAAAACTTGCCCTCGTGTTTTCTTGACGGAATGATATAGTCTCTTGCACCTTCGGGAGATGAACAAGTGAGAATCGGAGTTGTTATTTCCGTAAAGCCCAAAGAAGTCATCTTCTCACGCAAAAACGCAACAACTTTACTTCTGAAAAGAATATTGTCGTGAACTTTTTTATTTCTTAAATCAAGAAATCTGTACTGAAGTCTTACATCTTCTCTTGTTGAAGTTGACTCGCTGATTTCAAAAGGAAGATTTCTTGAACAATCGCCCAAAACTTCTACCTTTTCAACTTTTACTTCAAGTTCACCGGTTGCAATCTTTTTATTCACTGTTTCTTCTGCACGCTTAACAACTTCGCCGTAAACAGAAATGACTGTTTCTTTTCTTATATTTTGAAGCAATGCGTCGTCGTAAATTACAACCTGAGTAACACCGTATTCGTCACGAAGGTCAATAAACGCTACACCGCCGTGGTCACGAATAGTATCTACCCATCCCGCAAGAGATACTTTTTGACCTAAATTATCAAAAGTGAGTTCGTTACAATTATGTGTTCTGTATGCCATATTTGCAAACATCCTTTCAAAACTATAACAGGATTTATTAAAATGTTGACAAATCAACAAATACCTGCAAATTATCTGTGATATTATAACACAAATAAAACGAATTGTATATACAAAACGACTATATTTTCTAATAAAATATAAAATATTGGCAGAATTATTTTAAATTATTTAAACAAATAAAACAAAAGCGCCCTAAAGACGCTTTTGTTTTACTGTAAAATATATTTATGAATTTACTTGTTGAGCAACCGTTTTTTCATAAAGTTTCTCTATTTCATCAAGATGAGTATAGTTTTCTGCCTGAAAAATCAAGTTTTTGGCGTTCTCGTAAGGTGCTGTTATTCTGCTGTAAACAGACGCATTTTTTACATATTTTTTCATATCATTTCGTTGCCTTATCGTTTCAGCCAAAGTTTTTACTTTTCTGTTTTGAATTTCATTTTTAAGTTCATCTGTCGGCTTATAAACTTTATTTTTATATTTTTTCATTAATTTGGCAGATGTATTTTTACTTCTTGCAAGATTTATTGCATCAGAACGAATTTCCTTTTCGGATTTTGTTTTTTTAGGTAAAGATTTAGCAAGCTGCAATTCTTCTTTGGCAGACTCATAATTATAATTTTTACCGTTTTCAAAAACTTTTTTCGCTTGTGCCAACTGTTCTTTATATCTTTGAGTAGAGAATTTTGAAAGTTCTTCAATTATTATAGGAGCATAATCTATTTTTTCATTTATTTCTCTGATTTCTTTTATTTTAGACCTTGCTGCTCTTATTGCCGCAAGTCGTGCCTCTTTTTCCTCAGCAGATTTTTTAGGCATCTTTTTTGCTGCCTTCAACTCCGAATTGTCTATTTTCAACTTATCCTTATTATAATATTTTTTAGCATCAATAATAATTTTCATAGTTTCTGCAATTTCATTATCATCTAAATCATTATTGCCGTAATCTTCAAACATTGCTCTGATTTTAAGCACATTTACATAACCTTTATGTTTGGTTTCGGTTAAATCATAAAACAAATAAGGTATAAGGTTTAAAACAGCACCTATTATTGAACAAATAATAAGGACTTTAAACAAATTGTTTCTGAGTGTGTCGTTATAGAGAACATCGTAATTTTCGTGAAGTCCCATACTCTCATAAATAGAAGGAACTACCATACCCGTAAAAAAGCCTAAAAATGTACCGATTAAACCGAGAGGTCCGAATAAGCCGTCAATTCTTACGCCTGTCTTCCACTGGTGATAGTCACGCATATCGGCATTTATATTTGGTAAATATATATTTCCGAAAGTATTAACGAAACCGTTCAAAAACATTATTACACATATTGCAATCAAACTGTTATAAGAAAAATAGAGAATTGCAAACAAAACAACATTTAACATATTGCAAATTATAAGTAAATTTCTCTTGCCGAACTTTTTTATTGCAAGCGGAGCAAGCAACATAGACCAAAGTGCCGCATTACCGATTATAGTTGTTGCTATACCCAACTGAGCCGCTTTGTCGCCGTTGTGTGAATATACAAATGACCAATTTAAAATAACGCCTGCGGCAGATTCTAAAAATCCTATCCAAACAGCACCGTTTATTATCCAAAAATATTTGTTTTTAACAACTTCTCTTATTGCGTCTGAAATTCTTACATATTCAACTTTATTTTTAGGTAAAATCAATCGTTCTTTAACTTTTCTGAAAAATATATTATTAATGATTAAACCTATAACAGTAAATACAGGATATATCAATCTGTATGTATTTATGTTATTCATTCCGAAAGTAAGCCCTGCAATTGTAGGAATTAAAAATCCTGTTATAGTAGGTCCCATTGAAAAAATAATTTGAGAAACACTCATAACAGTAGCTCTTTCCTGAGCGTTCGGCGAAACTATTTGCTGTATATATGCGTAAGAATCATTAAAAAAGCAAAGAAAAAATTGAATAACTATATAAAATACTTCAACAATTATTATTTTTGCAATGTACGAACACTGTTCATACGGCATCCATACAAAAATAGTAGATAAAAAGACAATCGGAAAAGAAGTTCTTAACAAAAACGGCAAAAATTTGCCGCCTTTCATATTGTGATTGTCAAAATACCAGCCTCTGAAAAATGCAATCGGAATACCTATAATATTAGCCACTATAAGCATAACATATAAATCGAGAGGTTTAATTCCTATACTTGCACCGACTAAAAAATTTGATGCATCTAAAGCAATCGTGCTTGCCAGCGTCGTAGTCCAATGAGCGCCGAAGCCTGCTATACCCAAATTGGCAATTTCTTTAAATGAAACATAGTTGTTTTTTGGCGGTTCATTCCAATATTTTTTCGCAAATGAAATAAATTCATTAACTTTTTGTTTTACTTTTGCCATCCTTTTTCCCCCATAAAAGTAAATGATAATATTTTCTTAATTATAATACAGAAAAAAGGCAAAGCAATATTTTTGTGCAATGTTTATACTATTTTTCAAAAAATAATATTATTTTACTGCACAACATACATAAAAATACAATTTGATAAATTTTAATTTTTTAAAGTAAACAACAATTATTCGTAAATTCAGCAATAAAAAACGGTTTCCGAAAATTTATTTTAAAGAAACCGTTAGAAATATATTAACTTGCAGATAAAAAAAGTAAATAAGACTTTTCCTATATTATACCGCCGTTAACGCCCAAAATCTGACCTGTCAAATAGTCATTTTCTGCAAAAAACAATACGGCTTTTGCAACTTCAAAAGGAGTACCCAAACGCCCGAGAGGAACCTCCGACGCAAGTTCTTCTTTGTCGAACATATTGTTCATTTCAGTATCAATTATTCCGGGAGAAACACAGTTAACCGTAATTCCCGACGGTGCAAGTTCTTTTGCAAGTGCTTTTGTTAAACCAATCACCGCAGCCTTGCTCATAGAATATGCAACTTCACACGAAGCACCTTCCTGCCCCCACATAGACGAGATATTTATTATTTTCCCACTGTGTTTTTTCAGCATAAGAAGTGCTGCGTATTTGGAAGTGAAAAATGATGCTGTTGAATTAACAGACATTACCTTTTCAAAGTCTTCAAGTGTAGTATCATTTATCATTTTAATCAAACTTATTCCTGCATTGTTTACCAAAACATCTAAACTGTCAAAGTTTGAAAATAAATTTTCTATTTCATCTGTATTTGAAAGGTCGCACTTAATTTTCGTTACACCGTCTAAATCGCAAGGCGTTTCGTTTACAGTTACATAAACATCATAGCCTTTGTCTTTGAACAATTCGGCACAGGCTTTACCTATACCGCCTGCTCCGCCTGTTATTAAAACCGTTTTCATAAAATCACCTTTATAAATTTTAACACATACAGAAAAAAACTTCAACATTCCAAAAAGGATTATGGTTGCATTAGACTGTTAAATGCTATATAATTAAAAATATGTTTGGAGAGTGATTTTATGGAAAGAGAATTTTATACAATTTCTTTGTATGTAGATGAAAATGAAAATTTGATAGGAATACCGTGCGGAGAAAGCAAAAAGTACGGAGTTGCAGATATAGACAAAGTGCTTCTGCTCAAAGCACCGTATTCAAGCGACAGACTTGAAAAGTATGTCGAAGAAGTTATAGAACATTGCTACACAAAAGAACACAACGATGAAAGCGATGTTTCTACGATAGAAAAATATACGAAAGTAAAAGGTTTTGTTAACGCAACAGCGCCTTATACTTTAATATCAATAGTAAAAGCCAAAGATACATATTCTTTAATGCCGACATTCAACGACCTTGAAAAAGGACCGTTGCTCATTGATGACGACGAGCATATTTTACCCGTCAACTATAATGCAGGCGAACTTGCAGAAGTAATACATGGCTTTATAGAAGTGTATGTAAAAGCAAACATTTTTTATAAGGAAATAGAAGAACAGAATAAGAAAAAGTAATGTTAAAAGGACTGTGAAAACACAGTCCTTTTATTATTACTTTAACGATATTTTTAAATTTTGCTCAACAATTCAGATTTTTTTAAATTGAACTCTTCTTCAGTTAAAGCACCCATATCTCTGAGTTTTGAAAGTTTTTCTATTTTTTCAAAAACATCTTCATCATCTGCAACAGATTGTTCTTTTTTTATTTTGTCCGTCTGTTCTTTCACTTTGTTTTTTAATTTAGAAAAACCATTATTGATATTATTACTAAAACCATTTAATTTATCCTGAGTTGATTTTTCAACAACTACATCTTTATCACTAATGTATTCTTCTTGTGTTTCCATAATAATTTCATAATCTTGTTGAGCAGTTTCTTCATCATACTCAAAAATTGCTTCATCAAGTGTTTTTACAAGTCTTTTTCCCATAGGAAGCATTGAAGCAAAGTTCAAACCTCCTGATATAACGCCTCCAACAATAGGTATTGCTTTAGACACACCTTTCGCTACTGTGTTTTTAGTAACTTTAACACCGATTGATTTACCTATTTGTTTAACAACAGGATACCACACTGTTTTTGTTAACGCTTGTTGCGGAAGTTTTTTCAATGTTTGTTTTGCAACTTGAGAAGATATAAATCTAATGCTTGAAACTGCTCCCGAGACACCAAACATAGTACCCAAGTACATTATGAGCTGACTGTTAACTTTTTCATTATCTACACTGCCGTTTTCCCACAAATCTTCAGCACCGTATAAATACGAAATCTCTTGAGCCAATCTTAACGCTACACCGAAAAATTGCAACATATCAGCCGGAATAGTTGCAGCCATGGCAAGACCACCCGGAACACCTGCTACAAAAGACATCAGCGAAGATTTACTTGTTCTGTCTAACACAATTTTATTTGCAATTTGAGATAACATTTCTTGACTGCAACCTGCTTTAACGGGTCCTTCTTCGACAATCAAATCTAAATCAACATTTTTAGTTGCGAAACATTCTTTTAAAAAACTATTTCTTTCAACCTTTACTAAGGGTATTTTAATCGCATTAGATATTACATTTTCTATTACAAAGTCTTTTGCTGTTATTTCTGACATAATAAATCTCCTATGTTTTGTTTTTATATTTTATAGATATATAATATAACATCTAAAATATCTATACAGCATAAGTATTTATTACTGTTTTTTCATAGAAACATCTATTGATTTTTTTATTTCTTCAAAAACTACTTTTGCACTTTTCCCTTGAAACTTGTCAGCATTCTTTTCTATATACGCAACGGATGATCCGATAACCGCATTACTTTTTATTTTATCCACAATAAATGTTACTACAGAATCAATTTGTGAAGAATCAAGTTTTCCGGTATATATTGCTTCGGTTGCCGCAATAACTGCTTCTCCCAGCACCAATACAAAAATTCCGGCAATTGCTCCATTTAGTACTTGTCCTGCCACAGGGATTTTATCAGTTAATTGTTTTAAAACAGATTTAGCTATATTAGTAATTAGTGTTGAACCTACAATGGCAGCTACTAATTCTCCAGAAAAATTTATTCCGTAAATTTTAAAAATTCCTTTCGTTAACACCGTTTCTAACGGAACAAGTAACGCTGAATCAGCAAAATTGAAAGGCACAGCACCAATAACAACAGCAGATGTAGTAGCACCTGCTACTACAGCATTTGATGTATATCTTTTTTGCTCAATTACCATTCGTTTTCTATTATTTTCATTGATATTTTCAGCTTCCTCTGCACAGTCAAGTGTAGCAATGCAAAGTTCTTCTAATCCTCTAGGTTCAACCTTAAATTCATTATTTATAGAATATTCTTCTGCAACCAAAGGAATAATTTTTTTCAAATTAACTTTCCTTGATTTTGCAAAGGCTTGCTGAACTTGTTCTATATTTTCAGGTATATCCAGTTCAGAATAAGACTTAGTGATTACTGCAAATACAGGAATGTTTTTCCACCCCTTTGTAGCCTTATTCATTAATTCTATGTTATGTAAAAAAGTTCTTCTTTCACAACCTGAAACACAATACCAAACAGCATCAATACCTAAATTCCCTGAATCAACAGCGTCATTAGTTAAAATTTGTTCCTTTGTATACTTTTTTACCTGTTTTATAGTTTTCCATTGTTCTAAAATGTTATATTCAAAACCTTTAGTATCAATACATCTAATCGGCCAAGTATTTGATTCGTAAACATCGATTTTTTGTGTTTGCCCTTCTCCAACGCCTGTAAGTATTTTTGTACCCGAAATAGCCTTAATAAGTGTACTTTTTCCTGCACCAGATACACCAAGAACCAAAATATTCATTTTTTTGTTATTTTCCATATAACTCCTCCCTCATCTTTAATTATATACTATCATATACCAAACACAATTTCAACAAAACAAATCAATGATGGGAATACTATCCTTAATTTATTTAATATCCAACTGCTTTTAATGCTTTGCTTATTTGTTCATCATTGAATTTGTAAAATCTCATATTATCAACAAGACCTCCTTTAGACTCTCCGTTTATATTCTCCTTAGCAAAAAGCACTGCTTGCTCATCCCAATCAACATCCATATTGCTGACTGCAAATTTTGCATCTTCATAACTAAAGCCCTCAAGACTAACAAGAAGGTCATATATTAAAAATTCATATGATGGATGTATGCTGTTTAATAAAGTATAGGCTTTTATTACAGCGTTTTTTTGACTTAAAGATATTTCAATTATATATTCTCTTTCTTTTATTATTTCACCACACACTTTACAAGTCAGAACTTCGATACCAGGTGTAACTGTACCGTCAGGATTTAAAACATACTGTTTTTTTACCGTCCATTTGCCTTCTGTATGTGGTGTTTTTTCCAATTCTTTAGTCATTTGTTCTCCGCAACGAGTACATTTAGTCTGTTCTTTCCCTAATTTTGAACATGTCGGCTCCGTAATAATAGTCCATTCGCCAGCGATGTGCCCCAGCGGTTTTCCTTTGATTCGGTTGCAGATAGTACAAGTTTTTGGTTGAATACAGGTTGCATCGCTCCATTTATGAATGCACAATACATGTGTTGCAAATAAAATAGCTACTACCAAAATAGCAATACAAACAACTGATGCACAAATAATCACTTTCTTTTTCATATAATTACCTCTTTTCGTTTTTTATTATTAATCATTTTTCTTACCAATTTTTCACTGTAACCGTACTTTGAAGCAAGCTTCTTAATATTTGTACCGTTATATTCACAGGAAAAGTTGCGTATGTACCGATGACCGTATTGTTTTTTTAAATTTCACTCTAACGATGATACATCTATTTCTCTAACAATAGGGTTACTTATAACAACACTAAAATGAACTTCCGAATATTCTCCTGTTTTTTTATCAACTAAATATACCGTTGAATTGGCAAAACCATCACCAGGAGATAAATCCATAGGTATTAAACTAAAAGCATAATATTTAACCTGTTCAATACAAGTGAGTACTTTCATATTAGGATTGTTCTTTTTAACTATATCGTATGCTTCTTTGACATCTATCATCATTATTCCTCCTTTTACATTATTTTTCAAACAAGGGCAGAACTTGAACTGCCCTTGCTGATTTAAACAAACTTTTTAATCGTTTTTTCTTTCTTTGATGATTTTTCTTACCCATTTTTCACTGTAACCGTACTCTGAAGCAAGTTTCTTGATATTTGTACCGTCATAGTCACAAATGATTTTGTCTGCTATAAAATCTTTTGTGACTAAGTTCACAGGAAAAGTTACCTGTGTACCTCGGTAAGCTGAATGTATTTTTATTGCAGCTTCTACATCAAGCAAATTGGCAATATCTCTGTAAACGCCGCACAGATTTTCACTTTCAATTTCACTCGGTTCCATATTGGTATATACCTCTTTCATCTTTACTCTCCTTTCACATTATTAAATATTTTTTCGGAAATGTATATAGTCGTTGTTCACGGAACATTTCCTTGTAAAAGGGCACTGTTATACCCTTCATAACAGTGCTTGTAAATTTTGCGAGGCAAAAAAACAAAATCAAAACTTAAAAAACAACTTTAAATCTTAATAAAAATAAACATAAAAAAAAGCAGGCTTTCGCCTGCTCTTTTTTATGAATATATATAATTTTCTATTCTGTTTTATTATTTTCAACTTCAGAAACGCTGTCTTGTACTTCTTCAGCATTTTCTCCGTCAGCATTGCCGATTTCTCTTTGTGCTCTTCTGACTTTAAGTTCTTCAAGTATTCTTGAATGTTCTTTGTCACTCAAAGCATACTTGAGTGTCGGAATAACTGCAAGAAGAAGTCCGATTGCCGGAGGAATTGAACACAGGAAAATCATTGCTGTTGCATACGGTTCATAGTCAACTTTAAAGTTTGCGCCGTTATTAAGTGCATTTGTCATCATTGCAACATTTTCATCACTGTATCCTACATAAGCGTAAACTACTGCACTTAAAATAGAAGCGATACCCGAAGCGAGTTTTGTTGCAAACGACTGACCGGAGAAGAAAACGCCGTCAGGTCTTATGCCTTTAGGATTAACATATTCTTCATAGTCAATACAGTCGGCAATCATAACTGACTGCAAAACATTTACCGCACCCATACTTGCACCCGCAAGCAAGAAACCTACAAAACTGAGTGCAAGCCATAACGGCTGGGGAAAAGCGCCCCTTTCCCGACTTGCCATTAAGAAGCCCTAACGGCTGGTCAAGACCGCCCTTTGCCGGATCTGCCATTTTATAAAACACAAAAATCAATGCAAACGGAATTGCACCGCCGGCACTTGAAATATTGTACAGTGTTTTCTTCTCTACTTTTTCAATAACTTTCGGCACGAGTGCCATTGCAATGAACTGTCCGCCGAATATTGCACCGCCGATTACTGCAAGTTGTATAATCGCAGTCATCATATCGCCGTTGCCGAAATAGTAAGTAAGAAGCGTCATGGCAACAATCATAAGAAGTTGTATAGGGCTTCTTAAAACACTTGAAATGAGAATTTGTCTGAACGGTTTATTAGTCCACATCAATTTAAAGTTCTCTTTAAGAGTGTGTCTTTCCTCACTTTGAGTTACACGCTCTTTGGTGAACAAGCCTGCAAGTTCAAACAAAACAGACGCAATTACTGTGGTTACAACAGCGGTTACTATGAAACCTTTTTGCATAGCACCGTTCATAGCGGCAGCGTCGTTTGGGTCTATTCCCTTTTGGAAAATTCTGCCCACTTCCTGTGCAATGACTGTAATGAGCACCATAATACCGCCGATACCTGCTGCAATTCTTGCAAGCGAAAGTATGCTTGAACGGTCTTTTTCATCGTCTGTCATCAGTGCTGTGATACCCCAAAGCGGAATATCGCCGACCGTGTAAGACATGCCCCAAAGTATGTATGAAACAGCAGCCCATGCAACAATCAAAACTTTGCCTGTTTCGGATGCCTCGGTATAAATACCGTTGCAGAAACACAGAATTGTGATGACGCATATTACAGGAGGTGCAAAGATTAAATACGGTCTGCACTTGCCCCATTTTGAATGCGTTTTATCTACAATTGTACCCATCATCGGGTCGTTTACAGCGTCCCACACTCTTGCAACAAACATAATTACGCCTATTGCCATTGCAGGAAGGAAGATAACATTTTGCAAATAGAAATAAAGTCCCGTACCGATAATGTTGTAAAGCATATTTTGTCCCAACATACCGAGTAAGTACATATTTCTTTCTTTTGCAGTATATGTGTTGTTATTTATTGGTGATTTTCCCACCTTAATGCCCCCTCTCAAATAACAATTTAATTATACTATTTGTAATTGATATTAGTCAAGATAAATGATAAAAAAGATTAAATTATTTTATTTTTATATACATTCACCTACAAAATATGATATTTAAATCAATTTTTTACAAAAACAAAACCGAAAAGCAAAACGAGTTGCAATTCGGTTTTTTAAAATAATTATTTAATTTTAAGATTAAACTTAAATTGAATTGATTAAGAATTTGATATTTGCAAGTGCATGAGGTATGCCTGCAAGAATTTTGCCGAGACCTTTGCCTGTGCTTTGGTCATCGTTAAGTATTTCAAGCAAGCCTTTAGCCATTTTTTCACTGAAAACTCCCATAGACATCGCAATGAAGTTTCTAATCGGAATTTGAAGAGCCATCTGCTGAAGCATTTGACCGTCTCCGTTCTCACTGCTTCCGAATTTTACCATTACCTTTGAAACAATCTTGCAAATTCTTGCACCCCATTTTGTATGACGGGCGTCATCAAGACAGTTGTAAATTGTCAATTCTGCACTTTTATCAAGTTCACGAACAGGCAATTCACCATAAACAGCCGACCATTCATCATCGCTGATATTTTGAATATCTGCAGTATAGTATGAAGGTGCAGTTTCTCTGTAATCGGGAATTTCAACTGTTGAAGTGCTTTCAACGGTAACTGTTTCGGTAAGTTTTATATCTCTGCTTGACGCTGCAACGAGAATGTCAAACTTTCCGCTTTCAACACACCAATCTTCTGCATTTACATTGTAGAAAGCAAAAGCACGCTTTGACAAAGAAATCTCAACTTCTGTTTCCTCACCTGATTTAAGGAATACTTTTTTGTAGCCTTTGAGTTCTTTTTCAGGTCTGAAAATAGTGCTTTCAACATCTTTTACATATACTTGAGCAATTTCTGCGCCGTCGTATTCTCCGACATTTTTAATTTTGAAAGAAACTGTAACTTCATCTGTATCTTTGATACTGTTTGAAGACAATTTAATATCGCTGTACTCAAACTCTGTATATGAAAGTCCGAATCCAAATGGGAACAAAACATCTTTTTTAGCAGTATCGTAATAACGATAGCCGATATATACGCTTTCTTTATGCTCGCTTGCAACTTTTTTCGGATAATTTCCAAAAGTTGGATTGTCTTCAAGACAAAGCGGATATGTTTCTGCAAGTTTACCGCTCGGATTAACAACACCTGCAAGAAGTCTTGCAACTGCACTTCCGCCTGCCTGACCGCCCAAAAGTGAGTTCAAAAGTCCCTTAACTTCCGAAATCCAAGGCATCTTAACAACAGAACCGCCTGCAAGAACAACGATAGTATTTTCATTTGCATCGCATACTGCATGAATAAGGTCATTGTGGCATTGAGGCATATCCATAGTATTTCTGTCATAACCCTCAGCCTCAAAGCCCTCTGTCAAACCTGCAAATACTATTGCAACATCGGCAGTTTTAGCTTTGCAAACTGCTTCTTTAACAAGAATATCATCCCTTACATCTTCGCTCTTTCTGTAACCTTGAGCATAATCACACTCAAAGCCAAGTTCAACAAGACTGTCATAAGCGTTGTCGAGTCTTGTCGGATTAACAACAGACGAGCCCGGTCCCTGATATCTCGGAGATTTTGCCATTTCACCGATTACTGCAATTCTTTGACCTTTTTTAAGAGGAAGAACATTGCCTTCATTTTTCATAAGAACCATAGAGCCTTCTGCAACTTCACGGGCTGTCTGATGATTTTTATCGTAGTCACACTCGTCTTTTGCATTCTCTAATGTTTCTTTTGATTTCAAGATAAGTTCAACAACATTGTCAACACGAGCGTCTAAATCTTCCATAGAAAGAGTGCCGTTATTTACCGAATCAATAATTTTTTGAATATTGTATTCGCCTGACGACGGCATTTCAAGGTCTGTACCGTATTTAACTCCCTCTACTCTGTCAACACTTGCACCCCAGTCTGTAACAATGAGACCTTTGAAGCCCCATTCATCTCTCAAAACTTTTTGCTGAAGCCACTCATTTTGAGAACAATATGTACCGTTAAGACGGTTATAAGCATTCATAACTGTCCAAGGTTGTGCCTCTTTTACGGCAATCTCAAACTGAGCAAGATATATTTCTCTCAAAGTTCTCTCATCTATGCACTCATTTACAATCATTCTGAATGCTTCCTGTGAGTTACATGCAAAATGCTTTAAAGATGCTCCGATGCCTTTTGACTGAATACCGTTTATGATTGAAGCGGCAGTTTTACCTGCAAGATACGGGTCTTCTGAAAAATACTCAAAATTTCTTCCGCAAAGAGGTGAGCGTTTAATATTTGCACCCGGTCCCAAAATAACAGAAACCTTTTCTCTTATACATTCGTCTGCGAGTGCCTGACCCATTTTATATGTAAGTTCAGGGTCCCAAGAACAAACATTTGTTGATGCAGGAGGCATACATGTAGCCGGAACAGAGTTTCCGAGACCGACTTTTTTGTTTTCCTTTGACGGATTTGTGTCCTGCTTTCTCAAGCCGTGAGGTCCGTCTGTAAGCATGGTAACGGGCAAACCGTATTTGTCCGAACCGAAAGCGTGCCAATAATCTTTACCTGAAACAAAACGAGCTTTTTCTTCTAAAGTCATTTTGTTCACAATTTCAGTATGTTTCATACTAAATATTCCTTTCACTTTTGCATTCTCATAAATATTTATTAAAACATTATATATTATACAATATTCTCTCAATAAATTTCAAGTAAAAAGATAAAACAAGAAACTGAAATTAAAAAAACATATAAATTATTTATGAAAATATACTTTCAATGTTACATTCAAATCGAATATGATTATGCAATCCTAAAGCAATAGGTATTTTGATTCCGACGAAGTAGAAATTATTAAATCTTCATTAGATTTTGGAAGTACCAAAGATACAATCAAAATAGAATTAAAATACCCGACTGTGGGAAACATACGAAGAACTGGAGTATACCGAACGGAAAATGTTATCTCAAAGACTCGGTTTTTGCTTTGAATGCCATAGTGTGTTTAATATGGATCATAACGATTTGGACGAATACGGCGAGCCGAAAAAGAAGCCAATCAAGAAGATGATGTATACGGATATTGCTACCGACCACGAATACAGCTCAGCAAATACGGCTCATAACAAGTGTGAAAAGGCGCTGGAGAAATTAAGAAAAGCAATAAAAGATTTAATATGAATTAGCAAAAAGCGGCGGCAGGAAGATTCTATTCTTTCTGCCGCCGCTTTCCATTTTGGCAGGTATGTTCCGCTAATTGAGACTTTATTTTTTCTTAACAGTAATCAATGAGGTCTTTTTCCCGTTTTTATTTCTCCTGTGCTATTCTGTTAGCGTAAGGAGGGATTAAATATGTCAGCCATATTTAAAGCTATACACGAATTTGATAAGCGCATTGAAGCACGTGCGGAGCATTTCGCATTCAAGCATCCGTATCTGTCCTTTTTTGTGGTATTTATCGGTATGCCGATTTGTGTTCTCGCTGCCGTATTTTTCTTTACCGTCGTCATTACGGCTCCTATAGCATTGATTTTCGGGTGGTTGTAATTATTTAAAATGAACAAAGTCGAACACAATATGTCTGAAGTTTGCTTTGCAGTGCCTTTTAACGCAGTTTTTATTAACATTTCAGTTTTAAAACATATCGGGCTCGATTTTTTCAATCTTAATACAATCTTAATACGCCGTGAATTCTGCTAACCCAAATTTAATTTTTATGTTGCTAAAATGTAATGCAAGGAGGTAGGACTATGAATATTATAATTGCATTTATCGGTCTTTGTGCTGCGGCACTGCTCATTTATTATGTCTATATACTAATGAAAGGGGATGAGTAAAAATGAATGCAGTAATACAATATATACTTTATCTTGCTGTACTTATTGCTTTGGCTATTCCGCTCGGCGCATACATTAAAAAAGTAATGAACGGAGAAAAAACATTTCTTTCCAAAATTCTTACGCCTTGCGAAAATGCTGTATATAAAGTTATGCGCGTCAATAAAGACGAGCAAATGAATTGGAAAAAATATGCCGTTTCTGTTTTGATTTTTTCAGGCATCGGCTTTGTATTCTTATTTTTACTTCAACTTTTACAGGGAGTTCTTCCCGGAAACACGCAAGGGCTTGCAGGTGTGAAATGGGATTTGGCATTTAACACTGCGGCAAGTTTTATAACCAACACAAACTGGCAGGCATACAGCGGCGAGTCAACGCTCAGCTACCTTACACAGGCGCTCGGACTTACCGTACAGAACTTTGTTTCGGCAGCCACCGGTATTGCTGTATTGTTTGCTTTGATACGAGGCTTTATAAAAGTCAAGGCAGACGGTTTAGGCAGTTTTTGGGTTGATATGACAAGAATCGTCATTCATATTTTGATTCCGCTGAATCTTATCATCTCCCTTTGCCTTGTGGGCGGCGGCGTGATTCAGAACCTGAAAGGCGCTGAAACCGTATCGCTCGTTGAACCGATTGCGGTAAGCGCAGACGGCGAAATTCTTGAAAACGCCGAAATTGACCTTGATACAAATACCGTAACAGTTAACGGCAAAAAAATAGAAGACGCCGAAATTGTTACCGAACAGTTTGTACCTATGGGTCCTGCGGCAAGCCAGGTTGCCATTAAGCAAACGGGTACAAACGGCGGCGGTTATATGGGCGTTAACTCTGCTCATCCGCTCGAAAACCCGAACGCTTTTACAAATTTGATTGAAATGCTTTCAATTTTGCTTATTCCTGCGGCGCTGTGCTTCACCTTTGGCAAGGCGGTAAAGAATAAAAAACAGGGCGTTGCAATCTTTACGGCGATGTTTATATGCCTTGCGCTGGCGCTGGGCACGATTGCCGTCAGCGAACAGGTTGCGACACCGCAACTTGCACAGGATGGTGTCAACGTCTCAATGATCGACCAGGCGGGTGGCAATATGGAAGGCAAGGAAACCCGATTCGGTATTGCAACATCCTCTACTTGGGCGGCATTTACAACGGCGGCTTCCAACGGCTCTGTAAACTCCATGCACGACAGTTACACACCGCTCGGCGGTATGGTGACAATGCTCTTGATGCAGCTCGGCGAGGTTATCTTCGGCGGCGTTGGCTGCGGTCTTTACGGTATGCTTGCCTTTGCCATTCTGACGGTATTTATAGCCGGACTTATGGTTGGCAGAACGCCGGAGTTTTTAGGCAAAAAGATTGAACCTTATGAAATGAAATGGTCTGTGCTTGTTTGCCTTGCAACGCCGATTGCTATTCTTATCGGCAGCGGACTTGCGGTGGTCGTTCCGAGTGTGGCGGACAGCCTAAACAACGGCGGAGCGCACGGCTTTTCCGAAATACTGTACACATATTCTTCCTGTGGCGGTAACAACGGCTCTGCCTTTGCCGGCTTTAATGCAAACACCGTATTTTTGAATGTTTCGCTCGGTCTTGTCATGCTGTTTGCCCGTTTTCTTCCGATCATAGGAACACTGGCGATCGCGGGCAGTCTTGCCGGCAAAAAGAAGATTGCAACAAGCGCAGGTACACTTTCCACAACAAACGGTATGTTTGTATTTTTGCTGATTTTGATTGTACTGATTATCGGTGCGCTCAGCTTCTTCCCTGCGTTAGCGCTCGGACCGTTGGCTGAATTTTTCAGTAATGTAATGTAAGGAGGCACTGTTATGGCATCTAAAACAAAAAGTGCTTTTGCCGATAAAAAGATGCTCGGCAGAGCTATAAAAGAATCGTTTATAAAATTAAATCCAAAAAAGAGATACTTTTCAGTATCCCTATGTTTCTATTTTACTGCTTTTAATTTTGCGATATCTTTATAATTATTAGCCGTAACTAATTCAACAGTAGATAGATCTTCTCTTATTCCATCAATTTTATTTAATATTTCATTTCTAAACTCTACTAAATCAGCCGTTTGCTCTGTTATTCCATCTAGCTTTTTATTAATTTCATTCAGTTCCTTTTTTATTGGGTTTAATTTTTCATCTAGCTTATTATCTAACTTTTCATCAAGCATTTGGCTTAATGCTTCTAATAATTCCTTATCCATCTTCAACACTCCTTTAATAATTATAATTAATTATATCATATTACGTTCTTTTTTATATTCTGCTATATCTAATTCCATATTGTGTATATCTATTGCAATTATAGTATTTAGAATTAAACATATAAATGCAAATACATTAACAACTCTGCTTTCGTTAAAGAATATAAGAAATGTTACATGTGGCAAAGATACTAAGCAATGTATCTTTCCAATTAGTAATAGAAACTTAATTATCTTTATATTTTTGTCGTTTGTCTTTAATTTATTTTTTATGTTAGATTTATTTATCTTTTTAAATATTCTCATATTTAACTGAAACTCCTATTTACTATATCACCTAATTTTTTACTAACATTAAGATCAACACTACTTTTATACTTTATATATTATAATTATTCAATCCATTCTT